>FWWL01005624.1_pt1 | contig 19226 bp, 13 predicted proteins | sample 2228331 | NCBI WGS metagenome assembly FWWL01 (sample SAMEA103939775, study PRJEB20133) | metagenome | reverse complement strand
TAAAAGCCATTGGAAAACCGGAAGTGATCAAGTAACCTACGAAGATACCTGTGAAGAGCGAGAAGATAACCTCCTTTGTAACGAGCGCAAGCACGATCGTTATCAAAGGTGGTAGTAAACCAAGCCAACCGTAGTGATCCATATAAACACCCCCTGTGTAATGGTTTAATAAAAGTTACCATAGATATTATACAGTATTTTCGATTATTTTTTCTATTTTTGTGTTGAAAATTTAAAACTGATATTTTTTACTTGTTTTGTAACTACAGAGTTATATAAAATTTAATAACACCAGCGGTTCTAAGAACGTTTTTATTGTGTATTCTTAAACATACACGTATTTGGTAGTCTATTTCTGAAATCCAAAGATAAAGTGAGATTTTGAAAGAATAAAACGTATTTTGAAGATAATAAGATATAAAATAATATATAAATTGTCATAATCTAAAATAAAAATTAATTTTTCAAGTGATATAATTTCTGTAACTCCCAAAATTATGGGACAAAATCAAATACTTAGGAGGTGTAAGGTTATGCGTATTCAGAAACTTTTTGTGATTTTCTTAGTTATAGTTCTTTCCGTTATGATGTATGCTGAGGAAGTAATTGCGAAAAACGGTATGGTAGCTTCGGCTCATGAATTAGCTTCAATGGCGGGTGTCGAGATTCTTAAAAAAGGTGGTAATGCAGTCGATGCTGCAGTTGCAACTGCTTTAGCTTTGAACGTTGTAGAACCAAACGCATCAGGTATTGGTGGTGGGGGCTTTATGACAATTTATAATGCTAAGACGAAAGAAGTTATAGTTTTAGACTATCGAGAAGTTGCACCTGCTTCGGCTAAAAAAGATATGTTTGCATCAGAACAGTCTAAAAAAGAAAGATGGTCTGTACTTGGTGGAAAGGCAGTAGCAGTGCCGGGATGGCTTCTTGGAATGTGGACAGCTTTAAAAGATTATGGAACGATGAGTTTTGCCGAAGTTGCAGAACCAGCGATAAAACTTGCTGAAGAAGGTTTTGTAGTACATCCAATGCAAACGCAAATAATTACCGATAACTATGACAAAATGGTGATGTACAACGACCCTAAAGATGTACCATTCCTTGAAGATGGTTTACCGATTGAACCTGGTAGAATTCTAAAACAGCCTCAGCTGGCAGAAACATTTAGATTGATAGCAAAGTATGGACCAGAAATTTTCTACAACGGTGAAATAGGGCAAGCTATAGTTACAGCTGTTAATAAAGCTGGTGGTCAAATGACGATAGATGACCTAAGAAATTACAAAGTTGAAATAAGAAAACCGGTTATGGGAACCTATAGGGGATACAAAATATATTCAGTGCCACCAGCTTCAAGTGGTGGAACGCATATTATACAGCTTTTAAACATATTGGAAAACTTCCCAATGAGATATTTGGGGCATAACTCAGTTATTTCACTCCACATTATGGTGGAAGCGATGAAACTCGTTTACGCAGATCGAGCTAAATATATGGCAGACACTGCATTTACATACGTTCCTCTTAAAGGACTTACATCGAAAGATTATGCAAAAGAATTAGCCAAAAAGATAGGACTGTTCCCAGCAACGCAAGTATCTCCTGGCGACCCGAAAAAATACGAACCAAATGATTCTTGTGAATACACTGGTGGTCTTGGTGCTGAAACGATGTCTACGAGCAGTTTTTCCGTTGTTGATCAAGATGGTAATATAGTTGCGTCCACAAATACCATCAATTATTTCTTCGGTAGTGGTGTCTTTGTTGCTAAATATGGAATAATGTTAAATAACCAAATGGATGACTTTTCACAAGATCCAAACAGTGTAAATGCTCCAGAACCCGGTAAAAGGCCGCTTTCTTCTATGGCTCCAACCGTGATTCTTGACCCACAAGATAGACCATTTATGGCTGTTGGTGCTGCAGGTGCTACAAGAATTATTACTGCATTAGTCCAGATTATTATGAACGTTATCGACTATGGAATGAAGATGGACGAGGCTATTGAACAAGTAAGAATATATCAACTTGCAACTGGAAACTTGAACTATGAGAAAGGGATGCCTTCTTTTGTAATTGAAGGTTTGAAAGAATTAGGTCATAAAGTAAATGAACTTGAAAAAAGTGGAACATTCGGAACAGCCCAAGGAATTCTTTTTGATCCAAGCCAAGGAATAATGTATGGTGGTGCTGATTCTCGAAGATTAGGAGTTGCGGTCGGTTTCTGATTTTTTCAATAACTTTTGAGGAGGTAATTAAATCTATGAAGAAACTAATCACGTTCATTTTTAGTATTTTAATCTTTTCGATTATCTTTGCGAATACTATTACTTTTGAACAACCAGTTTTGATAACCTCAGCTGGTCAAAGTGCCGGCGTTACAATGATGAAAGTCCTTGCAAATCGAGCTGGATTACAATTTACTGATGATCCACTAATAAAGGCTGAAAGTATTCAAAAAGACATAAAAACAATAATTTTAGTTGTAGGCGCAAGTTCTAAAGGTCTTGGAGCTGCAGGTATCGATTTTGAACAGGAAAAAAAGAGAACTTTAGATATTTTGAATAAAGCAAAGAGTTCTAAGATGAAGGTCATAGTTGCTCATATTGAAGGTGAATCAAGAAGAGGCAAAAGCAGTGATGAACTCGTTGAATTAGCAGTTCCATTTGCAGATTTGGTATTAGTTACTAAAGCTGGAAATGGAGACAATTTCTTCAATAAAATCTCTGAAAAACACAAAAAGTTTTTGATTATTGTTGACGGAACTTCAGATATTCAAAAAGTTTTACAACAGTATTTCATACCTGTAAAGAAATAAAACACTCTCTGCGGTGCTAAATTTTAGCACCGCAGAATTTTAAAAAATAAGAAAATGGATCGTATCTGAAATCAAAATGTGAGGTGATTAATTTGGAAGCCTTTTTGTTTTTTTTCATAATCATAACTTTTTTGGTTTTAACTTTCTTAAAGATTCCAAGAGGTGTAGCTTTTTTATTTATCTCTACTGCGATTATAGTAATTAGTACAAAAAGTTTTGATACAAGTGTTCTAATTGAAGGAGCTTTTGGTTATTTTGATGCTGTCCTCGTAGTCTTAACCGCTATGATATTTATCGTGGCTGTTGATAAATCCGGATTGTTAAAACATATTGCAGACTTTCTAACTGTAAAGTTTTCTTCTACACCAAGACTTTTGCTATTACTCAGCACAATTTTAGCGATGAGCGGTGGTATGATCACGGGTTCATCGTCGGCAGCTGTTCTAACAACGGGTGCGGTTGCTTTTCCGATATTTACATCTTTAGGACTTGATAAGAAAAAAGCTGGAACTATTATCGGTATCTCGGCTGTACTTGGAATGATAGCTCCACCTGTGAATATTCAAGCTCTCGTAATTTGCGAGGGTGTGGATATGCCATACATTGGATTTACTTATCCACTACTTTGGTTGACTTTACCACCAGCACTGATATTCTCTCTCATTATTGCTGGAAAAGAATTAAGAAAGCCGGAAATAAAACAAGTTGTTAATTTTGGTCTAAAAGAGTTGGTTTTGTATATACCACTTGTTGTAATGATAAGTCTTTCAATACTCGATAGTTATGGAGTTATTAATCTTGGACTTCCTTTGATATTTCTTTTAAGTGCACTACTGTCGATTTTAACTAAACCGGGAAAAAAAGATTTCATAGGCGTTTCCTTACTGGCTTTAGAACAATCGTTGCCTGTATTAGCTATTTTAGTTGGAGTTGGAATGTTGATACAAGTTATGACTGTTTTCGGAGTTAGAGGCATAATAGTTGGTAGTATGCTATTTTTCCCATCAACGATTCTATTTCTTACCGTAGGATTTGGGGTTCCTCTTTTTGGTGCAATTTCATCTTACGGTTCTGCGTCAGTTCTTGGAATCCCTTTTCTTTTAGCTTTCCGTGGAGGTAACGATATTTTGATAGCTGCTGCTATATCTTTGTTAGCTGGAATTGGAGATCTTTTACCACCAACTGCTTTAGCTGCAACTGTTAGCGCTCAGGTTGTCGGATTAGAATCTTACTTTGAGATACTTAAGAGATCTTTTCCTTATTTGATCTTAATTGCGATTTATTCTGTATTTTCAATAGTGTATTCTAAAGAGGTTAACAAGTTTTTCCAAAATCCCCTGTGGCTCGTTTTGGCGATTGGTTTGGTCATTTTGCTTGGGATTCTGTTAGATAAAAGTAAAAGGAAGTGAGATAATGTTAAAGTTTATATATATAGCTATGTTGATATACTTTGTTTTTGTTTTGGTGAAATTTGTAGTTAATAAACCGGAAAAATGGAATTGGCTTATGGGAGCTATGGTTTTAGCACCTTGGATACTGAGAATATTCTTAATAAAATAAAACGTCAGATTAAAGGATGTGATTGTTATGAAATTAGTCAAAATAATTCTTTTTATTGGGTTTACTTTTTTCTTTGTGATCACGTCTGCTCCAAAGTTTTTATCTAAGAGAGTACTCGAAAATATCATGCCCGGTCCTGGAGTTACCGAAATTAAGAAACTAAGTGATTATTTCCCCGAATTGAAAGGTACTCCTGGAGATACCGAAGTCTTTATTCTCGAGGGAAAAGAACCTGGAGGGGTTGCAGTTATTTTAGGGGGAACGCATCCTAACGAACCTGCTGGGTATACTACTGCGCGTGTGATTGTTGAAAACGCTGTAGTCACCGGAGGAAAATTGATAGTAATTCCAAGAGCTAATAACAGTGGTTTTACACATACCCAACCGCTTGATCCGGCGCCTCGAAATGTTCATTTCAAATGGAAAGATAAAGATATGCTGATAAGTATAGGAGCTAGACTGACAAATCCAGTACACCAATGGCCAGATCCGAGAATATATAGGACAATCATTGGAAAACAGATAGTAACGGGTTCTGAGAGCCGAAACTTGAATAGAACCTATCCTGGAAATCCGGACGGTAATCTCACTGAGAAAATCGCTTATTCAATAATTGAGGTTATAAAAAAGGAAAAATCAGATATATCTATTGACCTTCACGAAGCTTCTCCAGAGTATACGACCGTCAACGCAATTGTTGCTCACGAACGCTCGATTGATATAGCTGCTGAAGCGTCTATAATGCTTGAATTGGATGGGATTCAGATTACTGTCGAAAGGTCACCAAAAGCATTTAGAGGACTTTCCCACAGAGAATGGGGAGATAATACTGAAACTTTGACATTTTTACTTGAAGTTGCCAACCCTGGACAAGGAAGATTGAGAGGGAAAACCGATGAAAATCTCGTCTTGACAGGATTAGATAAATACTATCTACGTGCAGCAAAAGCTGGAAGATTAAACGTTCCTTACGATGAAAAAGGGCTTTCTTTGGAATACAGAGTGTACAGACATCTAAGCACTATTCTTATGATATTTGATACTTATAACAGCTACAAACCTGAAAAAATGATTAAAGTAGAAAACTTACAATAAATCATTTTGAAAGCAAAAAATTTTTATAAAGCTCCTTGGTTCTTTGTAAAGAAACTTTTGGTAAAGGGATTGGGTCCCAAGGGATTCTATATTTAACAGATATTTCTCTTATGTTTAAGAAGCTCAATACGGGAATTTGGTCGGAACTCATAAGGTTCATAATTCCGAGAGTATCTTCGAGATTTTTAGGATTAACAATACCATACAATCGGGCGTTTTGTGTAGAACGCCCGATATTTATGAGATTACCTCCTATGTTTACAAAAGCAGAAATTTTTGAATTACAATTTTCAAAGTATGCGTTAAAAACTTTGTAAACATCGTTTTCAAAACCGGTACTTTCTTTTATAAGAAATCCATATTCTTCAGCTTTCTTAATTAATTTTTTTCGAATGATATCGCCGAAATCTTTACCTGTGTTGTCAGAACCACCGTACATAAAAAAAAGTGGAGGTTCAAATCCAAACTTAACAAGTCTTGTGTAAAGATCTAAAATGTTGAAATCTAAATTATTTGCTCCCCACTGAGAAGCCCCGATAGTTGCAATCACTAAAGGTTTTGCCCCTATACTTTTACAAGCACTTAAAACCGAAATAATTACACCTGGAAAAGATCCAGAAGCTCCTATGGCAACACAATCTCCTTCTTTTACCCCAACTTTTAAGAGAAGATACGCCATCAAAGCCGCAAAATCTGGATTTGTCGTCGTTCTTTTAGCTTGTAAATCTCCAGAGGTTGTTGTAATTTCTGTGAATTCAGAACCTATTAATCCCGTTCTATTTGGGTCGGTAATTAAATCAGCATTGATGGAATATTTTGACAAGGTGTCAAGAAATTTTTCCATACTTAAGGAAGAGTTGTACATAATTTCCAATACTTTCTTTTCTAAATTTAAAGGAGAAAAATACCAGAGAGTATATAAAAGAATAGCTGATAAAAACCAAATTAATACTTTTTTCATAAGAGCCACACTACAAAGAGTTTTATCGTTATGGTAACTGCGAGCGTTGAAATTATTGATACTAATATCCCTTGTTTTTCCATACTATTTGCGATTAATCCCGGAATTATCCAACCTATTGTCTCGATTTCCACGGGTTTTATACCTGTAAACATAGTTGTTTGTTTGAGGATAAATGATAAAAGAGTCGATATTAAAATCAGCATAACAAATCTTCTTTTTCCGTATAAAAAAAGGTATTTCCTAAATAATTTATAAATCAAGAGACAAATCAAAGATATTACTAAAGTACTTATTATACGATATGGTTGATCGACATAAAAGGATAGCCAAACGGGGACAATAATTCCTCCAGGATAAAATCCAGTGATTTCTGTAAAAATCATAGAAACTAAGATCCCTAAGGCAAATGTCTGATACATTCTCCAACCTCCTGACATCGTTTCAAAATTTTCATCGATTCTCCAGCTATATTTCCAAATCCAAAAAATAATGTTTCGGTTTCGGATTCGATTTTTTCTATTAATCTTTCAGTTTCTATTGGAATAAAGCGTTTATCTTTAATCTTTCTTGCAAAAAGTTTATTATCTTCTCCTATAACATAAATCAAATTAAAGGGAGACCAAAATTTTAGATGATTTAACCATTGTAGCGTTCTGTCAACTCTATCTGACCTCAGGTTAAGAATTCCTACAACTTTTCCAAACTTTTTAGTAGACATTAAAGACGATAATTTTATTTTTGCTAAATCGTAGACTTTTATCGTTGAATCTGGATCATTAGCTGCAAAACCATTTACAAAAAGAGCTCCTTTCGGAAATTTCCAACATTTTAAAGCACCTATGTCCGGCGAAACTTTTTGGAGAGCTTTTGAAATTTCTATGTTGTCAACTCCAATGTGCTCACACGCTTTCAAGGCTAATTGGATGTTTTCATTAAATTCGAAATAGTTCGTGATTTCTTGATTCATTTCTGGAAAATCGTCAATTTCAATAATTTTACAATTTTTCTTTCTTATTATTTTTATAGAGTCCTCATCTAAATTGTTCTTCAAAGTTATTACAGTAGCACCAGAATTGCAAACTTTTGCAATATTTTTTCTCACCGTTTTTAGTTCATTTCCTAAATCTTCAATATGGTCAACGGATATCTTTGTAATTACTATTAGATTAGGTTTGAGAATGCCTTGGATTTCGCATTTTAAAATCTCAGGTTTGATACTCATACTTTCGGTTACTATTCCTGAAACCCTTAAAGAGTTGGCTCTCTTTAGAAGTACTTTAACTTGTTCAAGTACATTAGGTTGTCCTCTTCTGTGTATAACTTGTTCACTACCATTAGGGTATATCAGAACAGGACTGGAACCTGTAACCTTTCCAAGAACTTTCATATCACTGCTTTGCAAAAATGTAGTTATTAGTCTTGTTACACTTGATTTCCCTCTAACACCAGTGACAACTATTCTCAATGGTATTTTTCTTCTGATAATATGTGCCTTTAGGGCTTCTAAAGAAAGGTATAACAAAAAAATCAAAAACAAAATTATTATAGCCAAGAAACGTACCTCCTGACGAGTAATTCTATGTAAATATATTATACAACGAGAATTAGACTTCTAACAAAATGTCTAAAATTCAAACTTTAAATTTCCATTTCTTGACTTGAAAAGATATTTGCTTTTTGATTTCGGAAGGTTTATTTCTATTTGTAAAAGTCGTGAAAGAATATCTCTCACAATTTTAGGCCTATAAGGAATATACGTAGATATTATTGCAACGTTTGTAGAAGATGCCATGCAACAACTCTTTGTTGAGTACTCAAAACCTATAACTGAATACTTTTCGGATGGTTTGAATGTATCAACTGACGAGACTCTAAACTCATCTTTGCTTCTAAGACAAACTGTTGGATAGAAGTCTGAATGTTCTGAAATTGTTTCTATAAATTCTATTTCTAAGGCTTTTATGAGTGTATTGTCTCTTTCACCTTCAAAATTGTATCTTGGAACTTGACCGTATAAAAGTAATTTTCTACCGGATTTTACATACTCAGCTAAGAGTTTTTGCACTCGATGTTCCATATATTTTGATGAGAAGATTATGAGTAGTTCATCTTTGATTTGTTCGTTTCCTTCAACTAAATATTCGAGATTAGCGAATTTCGGAAGATGACCTAACAATAATAGTGTTCTAAGAAGGGTATCGTGAAATCTGTTTGATGAAGTCTGGAAGAATAGATCTCTTGATTTTTCGTTTTTAGGATAATAGTACTCCCTATAATAACTTGGGATGAAACCGATGACAATTTCATCGGACTCAATTAATTCATCAGTTGTTATTTTCTTAAGAGATCTTTTTATATCATAATAGTTTCTTGTCTGTCTTCCCGTTGGTGATATTGGAGCTGCAAATCCGTGATATTTACCTGTAAAAGCAGCTCTTCCTTGGCCGTCCTGTGGTTCCGGTGATAATTTCGGATTTATACCTCCAGCGAAAAGATAGAAATTCAATATTTTGTTACCACTTGAGAGCATAAATTGAATTTTATTTTTTTCAGAATTGCACTTAGAAATTTCTATCCCAGTATCTCCATAGTCTCTATTTCCACACTCAAACTCCAAACAAGATATGAACTTGTTCTTGTTTCTCAAAACACATTTGATACTTTGATTTACAAGGTGAAGATCTTGAAAGTTTTGGGTCGTTATCTCCCCTAGATATATATCTGATCCTGGAAATATATCATCAGCTACGTTCAAGGCTCTATAAAGCTGACTAACACCTATTGGAAAAGTGAAAGCTCTTTGACCACCAGTGCCGTGGATGTTTATTAAAAAAGGTATTGATTCAATACAGTTTTCTATTGCAATCTCTCGAAGTTTTGAAACGTATTCAGCATAGTAGTCTCTGATAAAATTGTGGTAGTCATCGAGAAATTGGAGAACTATATCATCATTTGGAGATCTGAGTTGTTCAAAGGCGATAGCGTTGGTTTTGTATCTTTTTACAATCTCTTGTTCAGAATATTTTTGTAAAAGCCAAGATTTGAATCTTTCTAAAACTGAGTCCGAAAGATTAGGGGAATTTGCAACCCACTGGAGCATTCCAATTTCGTTATCAAGTTGTACAGCAACTACATTGCCACCGTTTTTTAGAAGTCTTGGTACTAATATTTCTGCAACTTTCGAATACCAGATTTCAACTTTTTTCAAAAACTTTTCGCTTAGGTAATCTAAATCCTTTTGTGGTGAGGGACGAGAGTCCCATGTTATTGACTTTAATTCAGGATATTTTTCGTAAATCCAGTACGGTATACCCTCGTTTTTGAGTTCAGCCATAACAAATGGTCCTGGTCTTGCAATAAAATATAGTCCGTTTTCTTTGCAAAGGTCAATAAAATAAGCCAAATCAAGGTTATCTTCAAAAGAAAATTTTCCCTCTTCTTGTTCATGTAACAGCCATGGAATATACGAAGCAATTGTGTTCATACCGGCGGATTTTGCTTTCAATATTCTGTCTTTCCAGTCCTTCTTTTCGAGTCTAAAATAGTGAATTTCAGCGGATAATAAAAACGTTTCACAATCGTTCACAAAAAGTCTTTGATTCTTTGAAACAACCATATTTTCACATCCTTTCGTTAGTTTTTATCATTATATCAAATTCTCAAATAAATTGTCAAAAATTCTATTTAAAAATTTTGATTTTTAGAAAAATAGTGCTAAAATAGATTAGTGATACGTTTAACTGAGGGGGAGTTGAAATGGCGACAATAAAAGATATTGCCAAAAAGGCTGGAGTTTCGATATCAACCGTTTCGTACGCTTTGAATGGCAGTCAAAAGATTAGTCCGGAAACAAAGGAAAAAATATGGAAAATTGCCAAAGAATTAGGTTATTATCCAAACACTCATGCAAGAAGTTTAAAAGGCAAAAATAAACATCTTTTAGCTTTAGTGGTCCACGAAATAAAAGGGCCTTATTACGAGGAACTCGTAAGAGGCATCCAAGATGTAGCTGTTCTTTTTGGATACAACTTAGTTATATTCTGTGAACTTGATCAAGAAGAGCCTGCTTCGGTTAGTTTTTTGGCAAACAGATTTGTCGATGGAGCAATACTCTTATCCAGTAGATTAAAAGATGAGGACATTGAGTTTATTTCCAAAAAAAAGCTTCCACTTGTTGTTTTAGATAGAACATTAAAATTACCAAATGTTGCAAGTGTTGTTGTGAATAACAAAAAAGGTGGAAGAGAAATTGCAAAACATTTTGTTGAGCTTGGTCACAAACGAATAGGTTTTATGCACGGTGCACTGGATTCTCACGATAATTCTGAACGTTACAAAGGATTCATTTCTGAACTGGAAAAGTATGGTTTAACAGTTTCCAAAAACGATACTCTTTTTGGAAATTTTACAGAAGAAGGTGGATACAATGCAATGAAAGAGTACCTTAAAAAGAATAAAAAAACTGCTACCGCATTCTTCTGTGCAAATGATGAAATGGCTATAGGTACTATAAAAGCTATACAAGATTCCGGATTAAATGTACCTGAAGATATATCAATTGCGGGATTCGATGATATTCCACTTTCTGTTTACGTGTCTCCTAAACTTACTACAATAAAACGCCCAGTTTATCAATTGGGAAGTTTCTCAGCCCATCAATTATTAAGTATGATCTCCGGCAAGAATATGAACAATTCAACAATTTCCTTAGATGTTGAACTCATCGTTAGGGAAAGTACCACTAAACCTAAATCAAAGTAAAGGAGAGAGAATTTTTAAAAAAAGAAGTTTTTGACGTTGAACCAGCACTTTTACAAAAAAAACATAAAAATCACCAGAAAATAACTTTTTGTACTTTATAATTAAACTGATAGACTATTGGTGAAACGTTTCAATAAAATACTACTAACGCAAAAAAGGGTGATTTAGTTGGAGTATCTATGGGATGAAAAGATTATTTTTGGTGGAGAAATTCACTATTTCAGACTTGATAAAAATGATTGGGAAGACAGAATTGTGAAGGTAAAAGAAGCAGGACTTAATTTTGTAAGCAGTTACGTTCCTTGGAGTTTTCATGAACAAATAGAAGGACAGTTTGATTTTGAGAATGGTAATCATAACTTACGTGAATTTGTTGTTCTTTGCAAAAAACATGGTTTAAAGTGCGTATTAAAACCGGGACCTTACGTTATGTCTGAACTTGTCGAACATGGTTTGCCACTTTGGATGAGAGAAAAATATCCACATTTTTTTGCGAAAGATAGAAATGGGAAAACTCATCCCGTTCCGGTTGTTTCTTATCTACATCCCGAATATCTAGAGAAAGTTAGATTGTGGTACCAAAAATTCTTCAGTCAAGTTAAAGATTTCATCGATGATGGTACGATTCCGATAATTCAACTCGACAACGAAGTTGGAATGTTTCATTGGATTACTGGAACAGGTGATTTCTCAGAGGTCACCATTGAGTATTTTAAAGAATTTCTCAAAGATACTTACAACGAAAACGATTTGGAAAACCTTTTTGGATCAAAGAATTTAGACGGGATTGTTTCAAAACTTCTCGAAGGTGATGAAACTGCAACGATTGTATATATGGACTTTTCAAGGCAATACTTTTATCTTTACATCGAGAGGTTGAAAAGGATTATTAGCGAACTTGGAGTTAATATTCCCGTATACGTAAATGTCCACGGTTTTGATCAAGTAGATTACGCAAAACGAGGAGCAAATTTTCCTATTGGAATTTCACAACTTTTGGAAGCTGGAAAGGGAGAAAATATACTTACAGGGGATTACTACATTGGTAACATAGTCCACGAAAACCTTTCTGATCTTGTAATTGCCAACACCTTTATGCAAGCCGTTTTGGAAAAGAAACCGCTAACGTCTTTGGAGTTTCAATCTGGATTTCAGATAGATAAACCTAAACTTTTGCCTTCAACGATTAAACTTACAACTGGTTTGTGTCTGGCGATGGGAATGAAATTGGTAAACTACTATATGTTCGCCGGTGGTAAAAATCCTAAAAATTTGGGGTTAATCGACGAGATTCACGATTGGCAAGCACCTATTAGCTATGATGGAAAACTTAGGAGAAGTTATACGGTTATCAAAGAACTGATAAATGAAATCTCCCAAATGAATCTGGATTTGTTTAACTCAGAGTACATTTTCGATATGTATTTTGGATTTATTCCTTCGTACTTTAAGACGGAGTTTTTGAGAAACGGAGAAATGAAAAATAAATTAGAACATCAAAGGAGAAGATACATCTTTGAAGGACTTTTGAGGGCGTTTATTTTGGAAAACTACAAGTTCTCAGGGGTAAATCTTGAAAGTGAGGAATTATCTTTGAGTTACGATAAACCAATCTTGGTTTTCTCAACCGAATATATGCCAAAGAAAGTTCAACAAAAACTAATAAATCTTATTCAAAACGGCGCAAAGATTCTTATATATCCTTTTATTCCTGACAAAGATGAATTTGGAAGGCGGTGTACAGTTTTACAAGATTTTATAGGAATCAGAACCAAAGAATTTGGAACGAATGAACTTCAAATTGTTGAAAGAAAAATAGGAGTGGATTTCACAATTGTTTTTGAAGTTGAAGGTAAAATAGAGTCTTTTGCTTTTAATAAAGGAAAAACTGTCGGATTTACTAAGAAACTATTTAAAGGTTCGGTAACAGTTCTTGGTGCAGGTTTTGGACTTGAGAATGAATACAAGAAATTTGTTTGCAATGAAATTGCGAAAGCAACCGGAACTGAAAAGAGTTTTGAAGTTGAAAGCGATGAATTCGTTGATGTTTACCTAAGAAAAACTGAAAAAGGTCACATCTTATTCATCCTAAATTACGATGACCACGAAAAAAGAGTAACTGTAACAAAGAATGGCACAACGATTTTCAAAGGAACTGTTGATGGAAGAGGATTAATTATTAAAAGATTATCTTTGGAGGGATGAAAGTTGGACAAGTTCTTTGAGAGCAAGTACGGTTACTTCGCAGATAACGGAAGAGAGTATGTAATAACAAATCCGAAGACTAGAAGACCATGGGTCAACGTGATCAGCAACGGTGATTATTCGATAATTGTATCGCATACTGGAAGCGGTTATTCTTGGAGGGGAAATGCTGGTCAAAACAGAATAACGAGACTTTACCAAGATTTAATAAGAGACAATTGGGGAAAGTACGTTTATATTCGAGACAAAGAGAGCGGATACTTTTGGTCGGCAAGCTGGAAACCGGTTATGAGAGATTATGAATCTTATGAGGTTGTTCATGGTCTTGGATATTCTATATTTAAGCAAAAAAATAATGGTATTTACAGTGAAATGACTGTTTTTGTTTCAAAAGATTCACCTGTTGAGTTTGTCTTACTAAGACTTGAAAACTTATCTTCTAAAGAGAGAAAATTAGACGTTTCAACGTACTTTGAATGGGTTCTTGGGAATTTCCCCGATGAGCACAGAGAATTTAGAAAACTCTTTATTAATTCTTGGTTCGATGAAAAACTAAATTCTGTCGTTGCTGAAAATTATCTTGGTCAATTCCCGGATGAACGTGGTATTTGGAACAACACAAGTTATGACCATATAGCATTCCATTCTTGTAGTGAAAAAGTTTCGTCTTTTGATTGCGACAAAGAATCTTTCATTGGAATGTACAAAGATTTCGATAACCCAGATGCGATGAACGTGGAAAAACTTTCCGGTAATTACGGTAGATTCACTGATCCATCAGCATCTCTAAGAATTGATTTAAATCTTCAACCTGGTGAAATTAAAGAAGTGGTGTTCACAATTGGTCTTGCTAAGATTGGAGAAGAAAATTACGAAGAACTAATCACAAAATACAATTCAGTAAAGTCTGCAAAGGAAGAATTGAATAAAGTAAAACTATTCTGGAGAGAATTTCTTGAAAGAGAGCAAGTTGAAACTCCTGACAAGGGATTAGATATTTACACGAATTACTGGTCGAAATACCAAGCTATATCAGGTAGAATTTTGGCAAAGTCAGGATATTATCAAGTTTCAGCAGGTTACGGATACCGTGATCAGTTACAAGATTCATTGATATTTTTAGAGCTCGATCCTGAGTACACAAAAAGACAAATTTTATTACATGCAAGTCAGCAGTTCAATAAAGGTGATGTCCTCCACTGGTGGTTCACTATCAGAGGTGGCGGACCGAGAACCAACTGTTCCGATGATTTCTTGTGGCTTCCATTCTTGACAATTGAGTATTTAAAAGAAACTGGTGATTTTTCGATATTGGATATTGAAGTTTCATTCTTAGACGGTGGAAAAGCGAGTCTGTACGAACATTGTAAAAGGGCTATTGAACATTCTTTTGCGATGTTCTCACCGCGTGGTATTCCACTGATGGGAGATCATGACTGGAACGATGGATTAAGTGCCTTAGGACACGATTTAAAAGGTGAAAGTTTCTGGGTTGCAGAGTTTCTTTACCATATTTTGAAGGACTTTAACAATATCTCTGAAATGAAAGAAGATAAAGTTTTTGCTCAAAAACAGAGAGAAGTTATGGAAAGTATGAAAGAATCTTTTGAGAAGTTTGGATGGGATGGGGAATGGTATCTCCAAGCGGTTACTGACAGATGGGAAAAAGTTGGCTCAAAAGAAAATGAAGAAGGATTTATCTTTTTGAATCCCCAAGTTTGGGCTGTAATAAGCACAATTTCAAAAAAGGAAAGAGCCTTAAAATCAATGGAATCTGTTAAGAAATATCTTTTAAAGGATTACGGTGCATTGCTACTTTATCCAGCTTACACAAAACCGAGAACTGATATAGGTTATATTACAAGATACGCACCTGGACTTAGAGAAAACGGAGGTACGTACACACATGCTGCAACCTGGGCAGTTTGGGCTTTTAGTTTGATAAAAGAACCAGAATCTGCGTACGAGTCTTACAGAAGAATCTGTCCACCTAACAGGTCATTTGATATCGACACTTATTGGGCAGAACCTTATGTAACACCGGGAAATATCGATGGACCACAATCACCGTACTATGGTCGAGGTGGCTGGACGTGGTACACAGGTTCAGCACAATGGCTCCACAGAGTTGCAGTTCAGTGGTTGATAGGTGTTAGACCAGAGTATGATGGACTGGTTGTAGATCCTGTGATTCCAAAAGAGTGGAAAGAATACAAGTACTTAAGAACATTTAGAAACGCTATATACAAGATAACTGTGAAAAATGAAACTGGAAGTTCTTTTGGAGTGAAAAAAGTACTTGTAGATGGTAAAGAAATTGAAGGCAATAAATTACCTATCTTCGGCGATGGAAAGGAACATGAGGTTTTAGTTGTTATCTAAGCGTATCTTTTAAAAAGGAGGGGAAAGTATGAGGAAAGTAGTAGTATTGTTGGCTATTCTTGCGGTATTTACAGCACTTTTTGGTGAAACTATAACATTGAGGTACGTTAACTGGAACTTGGGGAACCAGATTGAAAAAGACATGGTCAAAGCTTTTGAACAAAAGTATCCAAACATCAAGATCGAGATTGTAACAATCGAAGGCAACTACGAAGACGGTTTAGTGGCACTTGCAGCTGCGGGTAAACTCCCGGATGTCATAATGATTCCAAACATTCCAATGGCTCTTACAAACAACTGGGCTCTCAATATTAAGAGTTTTACTGATGCAGACCCAGAATGGAAACTTATACCAACAGCACTCAGGAATGCAACAGTTTACGAACGAGGAGTCTACGCAGTTCCAGCAGGGTTGTACTTTATGGGTTACTTTGTAAACGACACACTCTTTGAAAAATACAACCAACCAAAACTTGGCTTTGGTCCTAATGTTGCAGAATTTTTCAGAGCAGTTAAAAGAATGACAATACCAAAAGATGGAATTATCGGACTTGCGGAAGAAGTTCAAATTCCAGAATGGTATCCTGCAGCTATGGATATAAAACTTGGCTGGTATACGTGGGATGGAACAAAATACAACCTGGACCATCCAAAGTTTATTGAAGGTGTTAACCTCGCTAAGGATTTATGGAAAGGTAAATACGTTTACGATGCACTTCCAGATGAAGTCAAAAAGCAATACAACGCTGGTTGGTACGGCGATGTTTGGGCACAAGGAAAGATAGCTATTAGATGGTCAGGAACCTGGGATGTTCCATACTTCTCAACACTTCCATTCAAATCAAGATTCATAGGTGTTCCAGGCGGAAGAACGATACTTATCCCAGATTTTATGATAATAGCAAGAACAACAAAGTATCCGAAAGAAGCATACGAATTTGCTAAGTTCATTAATTTCTCAAAACAAGGTATATTAACAAGACTTGAGCTTGATAAACAAAATCAATGGGCTTCTTTACCAATAACAACCGATAAAGATGTTGTTAAAGCGTACTTTGAAAAAAAGAAATTGTTCCCAGGACTTGACGAAGCTTATAACAAAATAGCTCTCAGTATAGTCGAAGGTGTCAAAGTTGTTCCAGGTTATATCAGATCAAGATGGACTGCACCAACAGGGATCAAAGTTGGAGATAACGCAAATGCAAGTATCGGAGATGTTATTTGGAATGCTATGAGAGGCGATGTTAATATAGCAGACTATTCCACTCAACTTAATAAACTTGCAAATTCAGAATATCAAAAGGCAATTGAAACAATAAGAAAGGTTCTAAAATAAAAAATTCGGAGTGTGAAGGATGAGAAAAGCTTTATCAATAATTCTTGTAGTAATCGCACTATTAACTTTCGGTAAAGAATATTTCTATTACTTAAAAGGATTCAATCTTCAAAATCTTTCCACAGAGCTGGCATACGCCAGCCCTGTGGTTTTATCTTTTTCAAAGACTGATAACGTGTACAAGAGTCTTCTCGAAGTTCAAAACGAAGGTTACTATTTTATTCAAGTTGTTTACAAGTCCGTAGGAGATTCCATAAGGGAACCTGAAGTATCGGTAAAAATCAACGGAAGTTACCCATTTGACGAAGCTCAAAGTTTGGTGCTTTCTAAACTTTGGAAAGATATTTCTCAATCATATTCAGTTGACAGACTCGGTAACGAACTTTTTCCGGAACAAGAGATCTACAAAGGTAAAAATGTTTTTCTTCTTAGACATCCAAGTAATGTTTACAATCTTCCTTTGATATTTAAGCTAAAAGAAGGAAAAAATTTGATTGAATTAGAAGTTATGTCTGGGGAAGTTAATGTTGAATCGATAAGTTTAATTCCAGTAACTAGGTCTCAGAATTTCAACAATACGTTTTCGAGTAAAGAATTAGAAGTTTTAATAACTTTAGAGGCGGAAAAGTATTCTTACAAAAACGATACAAGAATAAACCCTCAGCAGTCAAGGGATATTGAAGTTGTACCTTACGACACGTACAGACTTAAAATGAACACTTTGGGTGGCGAAAGTTGGAAATATCCCGGGCAAACTGTATATTATAAGTTCTCTGTTCCGCAAGATGGATACTACAAGTTAGCATTTAAATACAAACAAGATTATAACGTTGGAATGAATAGCTATAGAAGACTTTACATAGATAACAAAGTCCCGTATGAAGAACTAATGAATTATCCTTTTAAGTACACAGCGATTTGGCAAATTGAAACTTTGAATGTCGATGGCAAAGAGATTGTATTTTTCTTAGAAAAAGGGAACCATTCGTTGGCAATTGAAACTGTCTGCGGACTTTACGAAAATGTCATCGTTGATATGAACAGAATAAAAGATGAGATAAATGACTTAGTGCTTCAGATAAGAAAGATAGCTGGTTTCTCACCAAACCGATACATAGAGTGGGAAATAAGAGATTATTTTCCAAACATTGATAAAATACTTGAACGCTATTCAAAAAACTTACGAAAATATAAGGAATATATTCAATCTTTGAACGACAGAAATTTCGAATTAAGAGCTAATTTCGACTATGTAATTATGCTAATAGATGAACTTAGAAGGGATCCTAATAGAATACCACAAAAGTTAGAACAACTTAACGGTAGTACCGCTTCAATAAACAGTGAGCTAACGATAATAATAGATAAACTTGCATCACAACCACTTCTTTTGGATCAGATATACGTCTATTCAGGTACGAAACCTTCTATAAAAAAAGCCTCCACTTTCACGAGATTTTCAGAATGGTTTAAAAGATTTGTATATTCTTTTAAAATTACAAGACCTTTGAAAAGTGAAAAAAAGATAACTGTTTGGGTTAATAGACCAAAAACCTATGTAGATATACTTCAAAGGTTAGTTGATGAGGATTTTACGAAAAAGACTGGTATAACTGTTGAACTTGCATTGATTAACAACGAACAAAAGCTCATACTTTCTTACATTGCTAACAAAGCACCCGATATTGCTATTGGAATAAGCAATTGGTTACCATTTGATATGGGAATAAGGGGAGCACTTCAAAATTTGAGATATTTCAAAGATTTTTCTGAAGTTTCTAAAAGATTTTCTCCAGGTGCTTTTATACCTTATATTTACGAAGACAACTGTTTTGCACTTCCTGAAACTCAAGATTTTTACGCGTTGTTCTACAGAAAGGATATAGTTGAAAAACTTCGAATTCAGATTCCGCAAACCTGGGATGAAGTTATGCTTTTAATGCCGGAACTTCAAAGATACGGACTCAATTTTTACATTCCATTAGCGGGTTCTAGTGGTTTCAAACCTTGGCAAGCAACCGCACCGTTTATATTCCAAACAGGTGGCAAGCTTTTTACAGAAGATGGTATTAGAACTGCGATAGATGATGAAAATACTATCAGAG
>FWWL01005042.1_pt1 | contig 19234 bp, 9 predicted proteins | sample 2228331 | NCBI WGS metagenome assembly FWWL01 (sample SAMEA103939775, study PRJEB20133) | metagenome | reverse complement strand
AACATAAAGGGTGAAAACTCACTGTATCTGGTCGTCGCCAGCCGTTGGAAGGGAACGGTGCTGTGGAACGGGAAGCCCATTTCCGTGACGGTTGTGGACGCCGACGCCGATGGGTTGGTCGGTGAGAAAGACATTGTGGAGTTGGGCGACGAACCCGACTCACTCCGATTGCCCGTTTCAGTGCGACTGGAGATGGACGGACGCTTCGTTTGTTTCCATGTCACTCCCGCAGGTGACCAGTTGGTTCTTGAGCCCATTGAGGTGCCCTCTGCCATCGTGCGGGTGCAAGGCGATGAGGTAACGCTCACGGTGGAAGGCGCCGACGGACATTGGATTTTGAGAGGGCGTAATGGGCAAGTGCCAGCGCCTGTCGGCGAATTTCGGCTGGTTGGCGTTACGCTGGTGCGCAAGGACCCGCAGGGGCGACAGTGGGGCTTGAGCGCCCACGCGTTCGGACCAGCAGCACCTAAGTTGTCCATCCCTGTGACGGGCACCACTTTGTCCCTTGAGCCCCTAAAGATGGCGCTGATTTGGGACCGCAAGGGCAGTGAAGTGGAGTTTTCGCTGGACATTAAGACCGCCAACGGCATGAGCGTGAACGGGGTGTGGGTCAATTTCCAGCGCCCGCCTGAGCCCAAATTGCGGCTGGTCGCCAACGGTAAGGTGATTGACGAACCAAAGTTTCACTACGGCTGAGGGTTCACCTGCTCGCTCGTGTGGCGAGCACCACAAAATGTCCCCAAAGAGTTGACAGCGACTGTCGTTTTCGACACGGGACCGTTTACCAGCGAGGTGCATCCTCAGAAGGTGCGTTTACGCTGACTCGTCCCCGCCAACCGTGACACCGAGGAATTCTTTGTGGCAGTCTCGCAACAAAACTCCGTAAGGGATCACACTGCCAGCAATAGAGGGGGCAACATATTCCCAAGCCATCAGAGCCGATGGCTGCTGGTGGAGGGAGGAGGATTCGAACCTCCGAAGGGCCGTCGCCCACCAGGTTTACAGCCTGGCCCCTTTGGCCGCTCGGGCATCCCTCCACCTTTTCGGTGCTGCAAATTATAGCGCAAAATGCAGGAGGGAGACAGCCCTTTGGTAGTCAAGGCGCAAAATATGAGCAGTTCGGTCACTTGCGCTGCTCAGCAGAAATTGCTTTGCTGTGCAGGGGAGGATAGTGCAATGGCAAAGCGCTACGATGCGATTGTCATTGGGGCAGGGCATAATGGTTTGGTCGCCGCTGCTTATCTCGCGAAAGCGGGATTGCAGGTGTTAGTGTTGGAACGACGCCCCCTCATCGGTGGCTGCTGCACCACCGAAACGCTTTGGGGTGGCTACAAAGTGTCAACAGCAGCCTATGTGTGTGGGTTGCTCCATCCACGAATCGTTCGGGACCTTCAATTACACCGTTATGGTTTTGAAATCTTGCGCCGTGACCCTTCTTCGTTCACGCCCTTGCCTGATGGAGGTTATCTACTGTTGGGCAGCGATGACCGCTTCAACGCTGAGCAAATTGCCAAGTTTTCTCGCCGCGACGCTGAATCCTTTGTCCCCTACGAAGCGGCTCTGGACCGATTGGCAACCTTCATTGACAGAGTGTTGACCACCATCCCACCTCGCTTCCCCAAGATGATGCCTGCTGACTTACCCACTTATTGGCGCCTTGTAGCCGAGGTTTTGCGACTTCCGCCTTCGGAACGGACTTTGCTGGTAAAACTTTTCACTGGCAGCGCGTGGGATGTGCTCAGCGAGTGGTTTGAGAGCGAACCGCTGAAAATCACCTTAGCAACGGATGGCGTAATTGGCACAGCGCTTCCGCCAACGGCACCGACCACTGCGTTGGTGTTGTTCCACCATGTCATGGGCAGCATCACGGGCAAGCGCGGTGTTTGGGGCTATGTGCGAGGTGGCATGGGAACCCTTTGCGAAGCAGTTGCGCAATTCGCCCGCCAACACGGGGCTATCATTCGCACAAACGCCGAGGTGCGGCAAGTTTTGGTGAGAAATGGGAGGGCTGCTGGTGTAGTGCTTGCTGATGGCACTGAAATTGAAAGTCGGGTTGTGCTATCCAACGCTGACCCTAAACGCACCTTCTTGCAGTTGGTGCCGCAGGAAGTTCTTCCACCCGAGTTCCTTCGCAAAGTGGCGCAAATAAAAATGACGGCGGCAGCGTTCAAAGTTAACCTTGTTGTGGATGGGCTACCAAACTTCCGCTGCTTGCCTTCAGAGCGACCCATGCCCCACCATCGGGGCACCATCCACTTGTGCCCTTCCCTCGCTTACTTGGAGCGCGCTTATGCCGATTACACACGGGGTGAACCGTCGCAAATGCCTATGGTGGAGATGACGATTCCGACCGTTCTGGACGAGACCTTGTCACCAGACGGCAAGCATATCGTTTCCCTGTTCGTTCAGTATGCCCCTTACGACCCCATTGGCGGCTGGCAAGCATGGAGGGACGAATTTGTCAAGCGCATCCTCGCCATCATAGATGAGTTTGCACCCAACTTTTCATCGCGAGTCGTGCATCTACAGGCATTGTCGCCACAAGACATGGAAGCCGAATTCGCGTTAACGGGAGGCAACATCTTCCACGGTGACATCACCCCTGACCAGATGTTTGTATTTCGCCCCGTTGCGGGTTGGGCACAATATCGCACGCCTGTTCGTGGGCTTTACCTATGCGGCGCAGGGGCGCATCCAGGAGGTGGCGTCATCGGCATCGCCGGCTTTAACGCTGCCCGCATCGTTCTGCGGGATTGGCAATAAACGAAATTTGCAGTTTCTGCGCCTACGGACGCGATGGTATCAAAGGTTCAAACTCCAGTTTGTCCACCCATAGGTTGCGGTCTTCACCTGCGACAGGGTCATAGGCATCGTTGGTGAAGCGAAGGCGCAAGGTGTGAGTGCCTGCGGGCAAGTCAACCGTAAGGAAGTGAACGCTCCAGTCATCGCTGCGACATTCCGCTTGCCCCAAGCCCTTGTCATTCAACTCTAACGCCACAACGGGGTAGATTCCCTTTAGCGGTGTGCCGCGTGCCCAGATGCTCACGCGGTAGCGCCCTGCTCTCGCAACGGTTACCTTTGCCTCCACATAGCCGCTGGCGCCCATGTAAATGTGGTCAACTTCGCGCCGAAACCAAGGCAAATTGGGTTGGGGTGTCATCCACTCTGCTTCCACAACGCTTACTGCTTCTGCGGAGCGGAAGCGAGTCCCGAGGGCTGTCAGAAGGGTAGCGATAAACCTCTGGGCTTTTCGTCCATTCTTACCCGCTTCGTCCCACCGAATGGCGTTCAGCACCAATTGCCCTTGTCCAACCCGAACACTTGCTAACGCTGGTGGCATCGTGAGCCCTCCTACTACCTCAGTTCCTTCCTTCACGGGTGCCAGCAGGAAGTAATCCACCCACAGGTTTCGGTCTTCGGGTGGACGCCATGCGTCATTGACAAAAGCGACAGTTAACCGACGAACCCCAGCGCGAGCGAAAAAGGTGAGCGGATATAAGTTCCTCTCTCGCGAGCCAATGTAAAGGACACCCACGCGCTCGCCATCTAAATAGACCTCTGCGATGGGAAAAATTCCTTCTACTGGCGTTCCCCTTGCTCTCACCGCAAGGTAATACTTGCCAGTTGTGGGGAAGCGAATTTCCCAGTGAGCGCGTCCGTTGCTCCAGAAAGCGACTTCGCCGTCTTCAGTCACACCTGCTTGCGGCCCTTCCAACTCCACATTCTCTTCTGCTTCAAACTTGCGCGCGTCAGCAATTGGTGCTTCAGGAACGAAAATCGCTTCTGCCATTTCAGGGCTTAGCGGCGCTGCTTCCCATTCAGGACCGCTAACGGGACCGAGCCAGTAAAGGTCTTCTCGGAACAAAGCGTTCAGTAACGGGCTATCCCCTTCCGCGCGTAGCGCTGGTCCTTGATACGACTGCATGGTGACGGGTAAGTTCCAAAGTTTTTTGACCTGTGCAAACTCCGAAGGTTCGGGGCGATGCCAGAGAACGATGCCACCGGCTTTCAGGAACTGGTGCAGACGGTGTGCGTTTTGCAAAACGACTTTACCGTCGGATTGGACGATTAGAAGCCGCGTTCTCGGATACTGCAACTCGTTCCAATTGCGCAGGGGACGCCAATCGGCTCGCAGACGGTCAAGGTGTTCCTGCAACTCTTTGGGACCCCAGCACACCACTTCACCTGCTGGGGGGCGGTAAGTGGCTAAGTAATCCAACATCCGCTGCAGCAACTGTTGTGCTACTGGTTCTTTGCCCCACTTACTAACGACTTGCAATTGGCAAATTAGCCACGCACCGCTACCTTGCCGAACTTCTACAAGAGGCGCATGAGAAACGCCCATTTCGGAACCAGTGACGACTAACGGTATCATTCCTGCCCATGCGGGGCGGAAGGGTTCATGGCGAGTAACCAAGTGGTCACCACGCCACCATCGCAAATCCTCCATTGTTAGCCCGCGAAGGATAGGGGGAGGAGAATGAGGGAAAGCCATCGTGGAAGTTTGTTCGGAAAGCAGCACGGGAAGCCACCCTGAAGCGTCGGCGGTTTGCTCTACAACAAGGATGCATCCGCCAGCCTTGACCTTTTGCATGAGTCCTTGCCTTTCCTCGTTCACCGCGCCAATGACAAAAGGCTCTTTCGGGGCTCTTCCCGTCAGCGCTTTTGGTCCGATTATCAAGATGCCCTTCCCGTCCCACTGCTTCAAATGGCTGATGCGCCTGAGTGTGCGTTGTTGCTCTTTGAAAACGGCGTTAAGGGCATTGTGCGGGTCGTAAACGGTGATGGGCACTCGGGGCAAAGCCAACGGCGTGCGAGGAAATACTTCAATGGCAATCTCTTCTCGGAAGGGTGGGACTTCGGGGGCTTCCAGTTCCAACTGTAGTGTCAGCAGGCGTCGCGCAGCAACCTTTGGCAGGGAGAGGGTAATTTGTCGCTCCAAGTGAGCACCACTGTCCATTTGAACAACTTGTCTGCCTTCCGCCAACACCTTTGCACCGTCCCGCAATCGCCAGCGGAACAACACTTTTGCAAGATCTCGCATCGTGTCGTTGAACAGTTCCACAAGGCGAGTTACTCGTTCGCCGCCAAAGAAGCGGTGGTCAAATTCGCGGATGAAGGCTGCGAGGGGGCGAAACATGTCTCGCTGAGCAACCCACAGGGGATTAGTTTTATCCAGCGGTCCACCTTCCACCACCGTCCATGGCGATTGACCGCTAACACCGTAGTGGCGATAAGCGAGGATTTGCATCCGCCATGCAAGGGCTTTTGCTCGAAGGCGATAAACGGTGTGGTCGCGGTAAGCCTCATCGCCGAAGAAGACAGTGTGCGGAGAAGGGTCGCGAGACGGCGCCCAAAGAAATTCGCCAATATACAGTGGCTTGCGGCGATCCCAAAGGAACATCGGCTCGTGCCAAAACATTCCCCCACCACCAGTGATACTGCGTGGCTGTGCCATCCAAAAAGCGTCGTTGGGCCATAGTCGCCGCTGCGGGTATTCGTTCGGGTAATGAATGCCAATCACATCGGTAACGCCCCCAGGGTCACCGTCCGACTCAAAAGTGATGGGGCGGGTGGGGTCTTCTGCCTTGACAATTTTCCCCATCCGAACCAAGTTGGCAATGACCTCGGGTGTATTGTTGTTAGCGCGCGAACCGTAAAACTCGTTGGTCAAACTCCACATCACGATAGATGGGTGGTTGCGAAGGTGACGAACCATCGCCCTTAGGTGAGCAGCGTAGTTGTCCCAAAAGTGCGGGTCGTTGACACGGTAAACCGTATCATCGTTCCAAATGGCTGCCTCAGGAATCATGAGCAAACCGATTTCGTCCGCAACTTCATACCAGATGCGCTGCCACGGTTGGGTGTGGGTGCGGAAGGCGACAGCGTTCATGGCTTTGATGCCCCGCAGTTGGGCTTCCACGAACGAGCGCGTCACTCCTTGTGTGGGTGGCCACCAAGAAGTGGCGAGCAAGTGCACCTTTTTGCCGTTGAGGTAAAAATCGCCCCCATGACACCAGAATTCTCGCCAACCGAATCGTTCGCGCAGGACATCGCTATCAGGCGCATCAAAGCGCAGTTCCAGCACATATAACTGCGGTTGATGGGGAAACCAAAATCGCAATGGCGGATTTTGCAGTTGCAAGGTTACCTGTCGGCGTTCCTTCGGTCCAACTTGCACCTCCACTGGTGGGAACATTGCCACAGGGGAACCCGATACCACCCACTGTCCGCTTTTATCGCGCCCTTGTCCACGCCACTCAAATATGCGCCCTTGGAGGGTTGCTTGAAAAGGTTTGTCGCTCGCGTTAACCACTGTGACAGAAACTTCCAGCCGATTTTCGCGGACGAAGGGACGGATAAAGAGGTCATCAAAGTGGACGGAAGGCACTGCTTGCAACACTACGCTGTCCCAAATGCCGTAATTACCGAAGAGCCCGCCGATGGGAGCGATGATTCGGTCTTCAGGTGTCTCCCGAAGATCTGGGCGCCGCTCCTTTTCAAAGTCCACAGGCGGTCCCACAAACACACCCGTCCAATCATGCACGCCAACGAGCAATTCGTTCTCCGCACCGAACCGCACTGCGTGGGTGATGTCCACTTTGAACGCGTCGTAACCGTTAAAGCAGCCACCCACGAAAGCGCCATTGACAAAGATGCGGCTGTTGTATTTCACACCACCGAAATGGAGGAAGATGCGACGCCCCTGCCAGTTGCTTGGCACGAAGAACTTGCGGCGAAACCATGCCCGTTCGTAGTTGTAGCCGTAGATGGTGCCGGGCACCTGAATGGGTTGCCACCCGTTCACCGGCGGTGCGTCCAAAGTTTTCACCCGCACGAATTCCCATTGTCCATCCAACGACAACTCGCTTCGGGGCAAAGTTATGACCCGCCCACAGGACAGAAGCAAAAATGTAAAAGTGACTGCCATAGCCCTCATGCGTCTCGTCAACCCTCCTGCTTTAGGAGTAACACTTCCGCCATCTTGGAAGGGGGCAGCATTAGCGGAACCTGTTAGCGCAAGAGTTGCAAAGAAAGGCTGCCACTTCAGGAAACGCACTACCACACTGGATGCATCGCCCTTTATCGCAGGTGTTGCAGATGCGGGCGACATGGTCGGCAAAAGGGGCGCCGCAGTTGAAGCATCGCTTTTGTTGACCGCATTGACGACACAAACGAGCAACCCGATCCGCAAAAGCAGCCCCACAGAGCACACACCTTGCCATAACGACGCCTCCTTTCCGCACCAATGTTCCCTTCCAAATTTTTGCACCCAAGAGACGAGGACCTCGGAGTCACGCAACCGTTTTGTGTCGGTCAGCGTTACTCCTTCCCAAACCGCTTTCGGTATAGTTCGTAAGCGATGCGGCGGTTGGTTTGGACGAGGTCAAAGTGGGGTGTGTCGGTGACATTCACGAAACCTCGCAGAACAGCCTCACCGTCAGGGCGGCCTGTCAAGGGTTGGTCACGGAACTGGAAGAAGTGGGCACCCACTATCATGGGGTGACGGATAGCGACTTCAAAGTAGCGTTCCATATCTCGCGCTCGTTGGCGAGGGTCGGGTGAGAGGACATTGCCCCTGAAAGGCGTTTGCTGCGGATCGGAACTGACGCCCCACTCACCGCACAGGATAGGAATGTCAAGGTATCGGAATTGGTTAACTCGCCGATCAGGCGGGTTGTCATAGACGTTGTAGGACACAACATCGCAATACTTCCACGCCAGTTCCACTAACGGTGGGTCAATGTGTCCATGGAAGCGGCACCCCAGATACATGTTTCGTGGCGCAACACGCTTCACAATGCGCCGGACGGTGCTAAAGTAGCGTTCCGCAAACAGCATCCCGAAGTCGCCACAATCGCGCACCACTTGGGGGTTGTTCATGTTGGGTTGGAACGGTTTGTTCAGCAGTTCCTCCCACGAAGCAAAGTTGGTGCCCCAAGCCTCATTGAAGTGTTGGATGGAATCGTATTGCGCCATGAGCATTTCTACAAAGCGCCGCTTGCTGGCGACCTCAGGGCCACACCGCATCACGGCTTCCCCAACCGCTGCGGCTCGCGGACGCCAACCCCACCACAGTTCGTTGTCCACAAAGTAGCCGATGTTCCATGGATCATTTGCTGTTGTGTGGCGTTCCTGTTCCATCCGCTCTCGCAATGCTTGCTCAAACCCCGGATGGAAGACATCAGGCATCTTGTAGTTGGGGAGCCACGGACCACCGTAGTGAATAGCGACAGTGTAGGGTGTTCGGCGGAGCAAGTAGACCTCAGGTGCTGACCAGTTGCCAATCGTGTTGAAACCCCAACTGCGCAATCGTCGGTGCAGCAGTTCGGCAACAACAGGCTCGTAATTCGGACCATACTTGCGGAAGAGGTTAGCAGCAGCGAAGTCAAAGAAAAGTCCTTGGGGGCGACGGTGGTAAAAACGGCTCCACGGCTGCTGGTCAGGGGTAGGGAGGTCTTTGAACCAGTGTTCTCGCCCCGAAACCCGAGTTAAATCACCACCATAGCCGACGCCTGTCGGTCCATAAGACCAAAACAGGTGACCGCAGGGATCTACCAACCACCACTTGCCGTTCACTTTGCGGACATAAAAGAAGCCTTTCGCCTCAAATCGCGGTCCTTTTGCCCAACCACCAAATTTGCACCAATCCCTCGGTCCCGACCAATCGGCGAGATCTTTGCGCTCTTGTTGAATTTGCGGGGCGAAGTCGGCATCGCTGTAAATCTTTCCTGGCCAGTCCGAGTGAATGTATTGCCCGTAGCGGTCAACGAACGGAAAGAAGGGCACGGGGGCAGGTTGTCCTTGACCTGCAGCGAAGATGGTGGCAATTTCCAAAACCTGTCCCTTGCGGGGGTGATCTAACCAAACCTCCACCAACCGAATCTCGGACGGGTCTATGGTGTTGTCGCGGACATTGATGTTGTTGTGATACATGAACTGCCCCTTGAAAGGTTCAAAGGTGGGATCTTCGGGGCGACGAACCAACCGAACGCGCAAGCGCTTTCGTTCGTTAGGCATCAAGATTGTCGCCATGCGGCAGTTATCCAACAAGTTAGGTGTGTCGCCATTAGCAACTTTGGCGTAAACCACAAGGGGCTGGTTGGAAGGGTTGCGAAGGTCAAAGTAAACCGAGTCATAGCGGGATAAATCCCAAACGCCTCCGGTAGGTCGGAACTTTACACCTCCTGTTTCCGCTTCGGAGACAACTTCCATTTGCAGGATCCATCGCTTAGCAGCAGCATCAAAAGTTGTCCGCACAGCGACCTTTTCATCCGCCTCCACAATTGCTCCTCGGATTTCCTGTCCAAAAGCGATAAGCGGTAGCGACTCTGGCTGCATCCCCGACAAACCAAACAGCGTCAACAGCCACAAAAGCAACATCCCTTCAACCCCCTCTCGGTTTGCTGTGGTGCTATCGCGCTAATCTTTTGCTTGGTTCCCCAACGCTTTCAAGAAATTGCGAGTGCAGGTGCTGTTGCCCTTTTCGCTTTTGCCAACACCGTTCGCAGGAATTGCCCCGTGTAACTTTGCGGGACTTCTGCGATCGCTTCGGGTGGCCCCTCCGCAACGATTTCTCCGCCCAGTTCGCCACCTTCGGGACCAAGGTCAATAATCCAGTCGGCGGTTTTGACAACTTCCAAGTTGTGCTCAATGACAATGACCGTGTTGCCCATGTCCACGAGCCGGTGCAGGACATTCAACAGGCGCTCCACATCGTAAAAGTGCAAACCGACTGTTGGCTCGTCCAAGATGTAAAGGGTGCGCCCTGTTGCGCGCCGGCACAACTCGCTGGCTAACTTCACCCGTTGGGCTTCGCCACCGCTCAAGGTCGTGGCGGGTTGCCCCAACTTGATGTAACCTAAGCCAACATCGTGCAAGGTTTGCAAGATGCGCTTGATGGGAGGGATGTGCTCAAAGAATGCCAACGCTTCGTCCACCGTCATATCCAACACATCGGCAATGTTTTTGCCCCGATAGGTGACCTCCAGCGTCTCACGGTTGTAGCGCTTGCCCTTGCACACTTCGCAGGGGACAAACACATCGGGCAAAAAGTGCATCTCCACCTTGATGTAGCCATCGCCTTGGCAGGCTTCGCACCGACCGCCCTTGACATTGAAACTGAACCGACCTGGCTTGTAGCCCCTCGCTTTTGCCTCGCGGGTGGAAGCGAACAACTCGCGGATGTAGGTGAACACACCTGTGTAGGTAGCGGGGTTGCTGCGTGGGGTCCGACCGATAGGCGACTGGTCAATGTTGATCACTTTGTCCACCCACTTCTGCACCTCGTCCCGCGTTCCCCGACTCTCGTCCCAGACGAAAATTTCGTCGTAGTCGCCGGGCACCTCCATCGCACCGTGAAGGCGCCGAGCGAGGGCTTTGTAGAGGATGTCAACGACAAGGCTGCTCTTCCCAGAACCCGAAACGCCTGTCACACAGATGAACAGTCCGAGGGGGAAGCGAACGGTGATGTTCTTCAGGTTATGTTCGCGCGCACCCTGAATGACCAACCATTGCCCGCGCGGCTTCCGCCGCACTTCCGGCACAGGGATAAACCGTTTGCCTGACAGGTATTGTCCAGTGATGGACTGCTCGCATCGTTCCACATCCTCCACAGTGCCCGTGACTACCACATAGCCGCCCTGTTCCCCTGCGCCCGGACCCAAGTCCACGATGAAGTCGGCGCTGCGGATGGTTTCCTCGTCGTGCTCCACAACGATGACGGTGTTGCCCATGTCCCGCAACTTTTTCAGCGTGTCAATCAGTCGCTTGTTATCGCGCGGGTGCAACCCGATGGACGGTTCGTCAAGGATGTAAAGCACGCCGGTCAAGCCAGAACCCACTTGCGTTGCCAGCCGAATGCGTTGGGCTTCGCCCCCTGCTAAAGTGGACGCTTCGCGGTCCAAAGTCAGGTAGTCCAGCCCCACATCCACGAGGAACTGCAGTCGGTTGCGGATTTCCTTCAAGATTTGGTGAGCGATGGTTTGCTCCTTCTCCGTCAACCGCAGCGCGTTCAGCCACTCTAACGCTTCCTTCACGGAGAGTTGACAAACTTGCGCGATGTTCCATCGCCACACGGGTTCGCCATTCCACTGTTGCGGTTCGCTGGCGGGGAAAGGCAAGGGGGACTTTGGTGGCATAGCGGCGCGAACCGTCACAGCCAAACTTTCGGGCTTCAGGCGCGTTCCCTTGCAAGCAGGGCAAGGGCGCAGTGCCATGAACTTTCGCAACTCTTCCCGCCACTCGTCGTCGCCTTCGTTGTAGTCCTCCTGCAAAATTGGGATAATGCCCTCAAAGTAGGTCATGAGTGTTCGGTAGCGACCGTAGCGGTTGACATAACTGACCCGCACGGGGCGATCCGTGCCGTAAAGGAGCGCGTCCAGTTGCTCTTTCGTCAGGTTCTTGATGGGCGTGTGAATGCTGAAACCGTAGGCTTCCGCCACCGCTTTCAGGATTTCCCGCTTGTAGTTGCTCGTGTAAAGTTTCCACGGCGCAATAGCGCCTTCCGCGATGGACAGGTTTTTGTTTGGGATGATGAGGTCAGGGTCAAACTCCGCTTTCGTGCCCAATCCGTCGCATTCAGGGCACGCGCCGTAAGGGCTGTTGAAACTGAAGTTGCGCGGCTGCAGTTCAGGGATGTTGATGCCACACTCAGGGCAGGCAAAGTGCTCGCTGAAAACCATCTCGTTGTTTGGGGAAGTGGGACGAGGGACGCGGGACGAATTTTTGGGTCGGGGACTGGGGACTGGGGACTGGGTTTGCCCGTCGCCCGTTCCATCCACAAGTTGCACAATCACGATGCCTTGCCCCGCTTTTAGGGCAGTCTCAACGGAGTCGTGCAAGCGGGAGCGGATTTCAGACTTAACAACGATGCGGTCCACAACAATGTCAATCCAGTGCTGCTTGTAGCGGTCCAGTTGCAACTGCAAGGCTTCGTCAACGGTCATCACTTGCCCGTCCACGCGGACGCGGACGAAACCTTGTCGGCGAATTTCTTCAAAGAGGTGACCGTAGGTGCCCTTGCGCCCGCGCACGACGGGAGCAAGCAGATGCAGCCGCGTTCCTTCGGGCAAACTCAGGATTTGGTCCACGATTTGCTCAGCGGTTTGGCGGACGATGGGGCGACCGCACTTGTGGCAATGGGGCGTCCCCACCCGCGCAAACAGTAAGCGCAGATAGTCGTAAATCTCTGTTACCGTCGCCACTGTGGAACGAGGGTTGTGGTGCATCGCTTTTTGGTCAATGCTGATGGCAGGCGAGAGTCCCTCAATGAAGTCCACATCGGGCTTGTCCAAGCGCCCCAGAAACTGGCGCGCATAAGCCGAAAGGCTCTCCACATATCGTCGCTGACCTTCCGCGTAAAGCGTGTCAAACGCCAGCGAACTTTTGCCCGACCCTGAAATGCCCGTGATGACGATGAGTTTCTCTTTCGGCAGCACCAAGTCTATGTTCTTCAGGTTGTGTTGACGCGCCCCGCGAATGACAATGAACCGCTCGCTCATAGCCTCCATCACCATGACAATTTTGCAACGCCCCGTCACCACCGAACCGCAAAAAATTGGACGGGGATGCAAAGGTCATGCTAAGGTGACAGGGAAAGGACAAAACGGTAACCAGTGGAAGGCGCATCTCCCAATGTGCCGATTTTGTTTGCTGGAGGGCACCTCTCCTGAGGCGCCGATTTTTTGTTCACAGTGCAACGGGAGACGCACCATCCAATTCGTTCACCGATTGAGATCGGCGCTCATTGGCAGGGTCACCGACTACGGGCTAAAGCCCGTAGCATGAGTTTTTCGCAGGAGCGTTGACCTGAACCATCATGCCTCTGGCTTTAGCCAGTGGTTGCTGGACGCTGTCATGAGCGCCTGCTTGAGCAGGCGAAAACAACTGAAAAAAAGCGGATGGCAGTTTGGGTCATTTGTGACCTAAGTTTACCTTTGACTTTGTGGTAGGCAGCGTTGTGGAGGGCGCGACGGCTTTTGGGCTTTCCGTTGTTCCAGCCGATGGGCGAGAGAAGGTTGCAGACTTTTTGGAAGGCGGAAAGGGTTGCTGTCAAGTCGGCATCGTGCTCAATGATAATTTCAACGGTTCGTTTTGTTGTGTTGTTCGTTTGCATTTTTGCGTTCATGGTTTGACACCTGCGGAGATGGTAGCGCAGCAGGGAGGGGTGCAAGAGTAGTCCTGCCTTTCGCTGCAATCTACAGGTAATGACACCTGCCCCCGAACAAGGGTGGGGGAGACTGATGCTACACTGTTTGGGCGGAGGTGGTGGGTTGTGAAAATTACGGATGTGCGCGTTTATGTTGTCAACCCGATAGCGGCGGAGCGGTTTGAGGGCATCGGGCATTTATATCGGCGCGGCGGCATCAACTATGTGGTTGTCAAGGTGCTGACGGACGAAGGCGTTTACGGTGTTGGCGAGGGGACTTTGCACGCCAGCGAGTTAGCCGTCGCTGCCACCCTTAACTCGTGGCGGGAGTTGCTCATCGGCAAAGACCCACGCAACATTGAGGACACATGGCACTTCCTTCACCGGGCAACTTACTGGCGTGGCGGACCCGTGTTCAAAACAGCCCTTGCCGCCATTGACATGGCGCTGTGGGACATCAAGGGCAAATTGGCAAATATGCCCGTGTATCAACTGCTGGGCGGTGCTTGTCGGAAGGGCGTTTTGGTTTACCGCCACGCGGACGGGCGCGACCCAAAAGAAGTGGCGGACAATGTCCGCAAGTGGTTAGAGCAAGGCTACAAAGTCGTCCGCGCCCAGATGGGTGGCTACGGCGGCTCTGGCAAGTTGCACACAGAACCTGCAGAGCGCGAAGGACTGCCCACTATCACCTACTTTGAGCCCACGCGCTACTTGTTGGAGGTGCCCTGCTTGTTTGAATTCTTGCGCAGCGAGTTGGGCATGGAAGTGGAGTTGCTTCACGATGTCCACGAGCAACTTTCGCCCATTGAAGCGGCGCAGTTGGCAAAACGGCTGGAACCTTATCGGTTGTTCTTTTTGGAAGACCCTGTCTCGCCCGAGCAAAAAGAGGCGTTGGCGTTTATCCGCTCACAAACCACGACGCCCCTCGCCATCGGCGAAATCTTCACTGACCGTGAGCAGGTTTTGCCGCTGTTTGTCAACCGCTGGATTGACTACATCCGCATCGCCCCGCTCCATGTCGGCGGCATCACGGAAGCGAAGAAAATCATGGCGCTCGCGGAGCCTTTCGGTGTCAAATCCGCTTTTCACGGAGCCGCCGATTTGGGACCAATTTCCCAAGCGGCAGCAGTGCATGTGCAAATGAGCATCCCCAACTTTGGCGTGCAAGAGTGGACAGACTTTCGGAGCATCCCCGTGTTCTGCGACTTATTCCCGACGCCGTGCGCTGTGTCGGATGGCTACGCTTACCCCAACGAAGCGCCTGGTTTGGGGATTGACTTTAACGAGGCATTGGCGGAGCGGTTCCCTTATTCGCCCGTTTACATGCCGCACATTCGGCGCGCTGACGGAACGCTGCACGGCTACTGAGAAGAAGCATCCACCATTGTCAAGAGCGCCCCATGCATGACGGAGCGGGCGCTTAGCAAGGCTGTCTCTTTGCCTGCAACGCGCATGATTGCAAGCAGCAAGATAAGCCCCGCAAGGATGACGGTCTCTCGCCCCCATTCCATCCCAGGCACCTGCCGTCGTTCCTGCGCGGGCATCACCGCCAAACGCTCTAACCACTCTTGCACCGTGTCAGGTCGGATAGGTAAACCGTGAATGCGAACGGGGTCAAATTGGCGTAGGTTCAAGCGGAGAGTGCCCAATTGGGCTGCGGTGCCCCCCGTGAGCACTAAAACGGTGGCGCTTTGGAGCAGCGGGGCAACAGATTGCAACTGCTCCATCGCAAAAGTGTTGCAAGCATCCAACTGTTGCGAGGTGGGTGGGTCGTCGGTGAGGAACTGCTCGGTCAGTCGGCGCGAGCCGAGTGGAAGGCTTACCCAATGTTCAGGCTTTTGCAATTTGCCTATAGCGATTTCCGTGCTGCCACCTCCAACATCGGCAACGGCAAAAAGAGCATCACTGTGAAAGCGAAGTTTGAGCCCAGAGGTTGCCCCGATGAATGCCAAGCGTGCCTCGTCATCGGGTGAAAGCACAAAGGGGCGGGTGCTTACGATTTGCTCCAGACGCTGCAGGAAAAGGGCGCTGTTAGAAGCGGAGCGAACCGCTTCTGTTGCCATCACGAGAAACTTCGTTGCACCCAACCCTTTGAGGCGACGGACAAAAGCGCTGGCAGCACCGAGGGTGGCTTCCATCGCTACGGGGGCTAATTCGCCCCGTTCGGCTAACCCGCGCCCCAGTCCTGTCACGGCGCCGCCGACATCTATGTCTTTCCACTCATCGCCCGTGCGTTCGGCTAAAAGGTAGCGCACTGCGTTGGTGCCAATGTCCAACACTGCGACCCGCACCGTTGATCCCTCCTTCTGCCGCTAACAATCCTGCCACTTTCAAACACCTTCGGCAGTCGTTTGACTACCAAACGGATTGTCACCGATGAACCGAAACGGGAAATCGGCGTTGCTGGAGGATGCGTGTGTCTCCTGACCCACCGAAAAATCCAGCGCATTGGGAAATGCACCATCCAACAGCGATTCGCTTTCAACATCCGTTGGCTACTCGTGCTTTCAAGGCGCCATTGGCGCCTGCGGCTCCGCACCGATCTCTGCGAACTCTGAGGCGTCAATTCCGCTATGGTAGTAGGGCGACGGTTGTCGTAAACTTGTTGCAAGGAGCGCGCGACCGCAAAAGATGAGCGAAGAGGTGGTGACTGCCGATGGAGTGGGTCATTGACGGTTCTATCACGACGCCCGAGGGTTTCCTTGCTGCTGGCGTTGCGTGCGGCATTAAGGCAACGGGGCGCAAGGATTTGGCGCTCATCGTGAGTGAGATGCCCTGCGTTGCTGCTGCCACTTTCACCACCAACAAGGTCAAGGCGGCGCATATCTTCGTTAGCCGCGAAAACCTGCGCCCGCAGAAAGCGATGGTGCGCGCCATTGTAGCGAATAGTGGGAACGCAAACTGCTGCACAGGGCAGCGAGGGATTGAAGACGCCCGTCGCATGTGTGAGTTAGTCAGCGAAGCGGTTAGCACTGCCTCTGGTCAAAACATCCAGCCCCACCAAGTTCTGGTGGCGTCCACAGGCGTTATTGGCGTGCCTTTGCCGATGGACAGAGTGGAACAAGGCATTAAAGCAGCCGCCGCCCAACTCTCGCGCCAAGGCGGCTTTGAAGCGGCAGAAGCCATCATGACCACCGACACGAAACCTAAATTCGCTGCCGTGCGGTTGGAAATCGGTGGGAAAGTCATCCACATCGGTGGCATCGCCAAAGGGGCAGGGATGATTGCGCCGAACATGGCGACCATGTTGTGCTTCATCGGAACGGATGCGTGCATCGGGCGAAAAGCGTTGCAAAGTGCCTTGCGCTACGCAGTGGAACGAAGTTTCAACAGCATCACCGTAGACGGTGACACCTCCACTAACGACACGGTATTCGCCCTCGCTAACTGGATAGCGGGTGGCAACGAAATAATTGAGGGAACTGACGAGTTCGTTCAGTTTCGGTCCGCTCTCACTGCTCTGTGCCAACGATTTGCCAAGATGATTGCTTCCGACGGTGAGGGGGCAACGAAACTAATTGAGGTGCGGGTGACAGGGGCTGTTAGCGAAAGTGATGCTCGTGCCGTTGCGTTGACCGTTGCTAACTCCTTGTTGGTCAAGACCGCTCTCTTCGGCAACGACCCCAACTGGGGGCGCATCGCGGCTGCCGTGGGGCGAGCACCTGCTCGCGTGAGGCAGGAAACGCTCGTCATTCGCATCGGCGATTTTGAGTGCTACCATCACGGCGAACCCGTCGCTTTTGACAAAGCAACAGCCCACGAGTGGCTTAAAGCCCGAAAGGAAGTCAGCCTGCAAATTGACTTGGGTCTGGGAATAGCCGAGTGGACGGTTTGGACTTGCGACCTAAGCGAAGAGTATGTTCGCTTCAACGCCGAATACACGACTTGACAAACAGCATCTGACTGGAGGGCGAATCTCCTGAGGCGCCGACTGTTGTTTTCTGTTGTTGGTCAGGAGATGAGCACCCTCAGCAACAAAATGGGTTTCGTTGCGGTCTATAGGGCAACGAACCTTTCAACGATATCCAAGCAACCGTCGCTCACAAGGGGCGACGCTACCGCTGTTTTCTGTTCGCCGATTAAAATCGGCGCTCAAGAAGGCGTCATCAACTACGGGCTAAAGCCCGTAGCATGGGGATTTGAGACTGTTATGAGCGAACAACATGGTTGCTGACGAATTTCCTGAGCGCTTACTTGAGCAGGCGAAACGATGGAAGGGTGCACTTCTCAGTGTGCCAAGTAGGGGCTCTGTAAGGAGGTAGGAGTGATGGAAGCGTCAACGAAACAACGACTGCCTCGGCCCGTCATCGTTTTGGGCATTGTGAGTTTGCTCAACGACGCCAGCAGCGAGATGATTTACCCGTTGCTGCCCGTGTTCCTTCGCCACGCTTTGGGGGCGTCGGTGCTCTTCGTGGGTGTTGTGGAAGGCATTGCGGAGACCACCGCCAGCCTACTGAAGTTGGTTTCAGGTTGGTGGGTGGACCGCATCGGTCGCCACAAAGCGATAACTTTTGCGGGCTACGCTCTGGCAGGGGCAACTCGTCCGCTAATGGCACTTGTTGGTGCTGCGTGGCAAGTGCTGGTGCTGCGGTTCGTGGATAGGGTAGGGAAGGGCATTCGGACCGCTCCCCGCGACGCACTGTTAGCCAACGCGTGCGACGAAGCCATTCGGGGGCGAGCCTTCGGCTTCCACCGCGCTATGGACCACTTGGGCGCTCTGATTGGACCGCTGTTGGCGTCAGCAGTGCTGTTTGTGGCGCCCAACAACTATCGGCTCGTTTTTGCCTTAGCAGCAGTTCCTGCCATCTTCTCATTGTTCGTGCTGTGGTGGGGCATATCGGAGACGCCAACGCCGCGCACCGTTGCCAACCGACCGAACTTCCCCTTAGCCGATTGGCGCTCCCTTGACAGTCGCTTCCGTTGGTTTTTAGCCGCTGTTTTCTTGTTTACCCTGAGCAACTCCAGTGACGCTTTCTTGCTCCTGCGGGCGAAGGAAAGCCGCGTTCCTGATAGCGCTTTGCCCTTGCTTTGGACATGGCTCCACATTGTCAAGAGCGTTACCGCCACCCCTGGTGGCGCCTTGTCCGATCGGTGGGGACGGATGCCAACCCTTTTGCTGGGTTGGGGCATTTATGCCCTCGTTTACGCGGCTTTCGCTTTCGTCAATGCGGCATGGCAAGCGTGGTTACTCTTCACCGTTTACGGGCTTTACTTTGGCTTAACTGAGGGGACAGAGCGGGCGTTGGTGGCGGATTTGGTCGCCCCTGAAAAGCGCGGGAGCGGTTACGGCGCTTTCCATTTCGTCGTCGGAGCGGGAATGCTCCCTGCCAGCGTCCTGTTCGGTGTTCTTTGGCAATGGTGGGGTGCAAAGGTTGCTTTCCTGTTCAGCGCAGGGCTTGCCTTAAGCGCTGCGGCGTTGCTCGCACTGGTCATGCGTCCCCGCCAGCCTGTGGCAAAATGACTACAGTCAACAAGGCTTTTCGGGTTTACCTTCCCCCTTTTGTGAACGGGGGCGTGAAGTTTTTTCCTTAACGCACCTTGTGCAACCGCTTTTGAAGGAGGTGCAAGAGCGAATGGTCGTGCCTGACGAACTGCGGCAGCGTTCGGAAACGCTGGTGGAAGCCTTGCCTTACATCCGCCAGTTCTACGGCAAAACTTTCGTCATCAAGTATGGGGGCAAGGCGATGGTGGACGATGAGTTGAAGCAGAGTGTGGTGCAGGACATCGTGCTGCTGCGGTATGTGGGCATCGTGCCCATCGTGGTCCACGGGGGCGGTCCGGAAATCACAGAACTCATGCAGCGCTTGGGCAAGGAGCCAAAGTTCGTGCGAGGGTTGCGAGTGACCGACGCGGAGACAGCGGAGATTGCAGAAATGGTGTTGGCTGGGAAGGTGAACAAAGAGTTGGTGGATTTGATTAACCGTGCAGGCGGGTTAGCGGTAGGACTGAACGGGAAGGATGCCAACTTGCTGCGAGCCACCAAAATCCCGCCCGAGCGCACGGGTGGCGTGGACATTGGCTTTGTCGGCGAGGTGGAGGAAGTCAACCCCGCCATCTTGCACCTTCTCTCCAGTGCGGGTTACA
>FWWL01001981.1_pt1 | contig 19238 bp, 23 predicted proteins | sample 2228331 | NCBI WGS metagenome assembly FWWL01 (sample SAMEA103939775, study PRJEB20133) | metagenome | reverse complement strand
CTGGGAGTCGCCGCCTATGCTATCAACAAGCGTTTCGCCAAGCGGAGGGCCGTGGCCCTGGGCGTCTGAGAAGGGGCGGAGATGGAAAGAGAAGAGGTTTTCGCGGTGGTCCGCGCCGCGTTGGCCGAGGCGCTGGAGATCCCGGAGGATGAGATAAGGGAAGATTCCCGCTTCAAGGAGGACCTGGAGGCGGATTCCCTGGACCTCGTGGAGCTCCTCCTGGAGATGGAGCGCGTTTACGGGTTCAAGGTCAGCGACGAGGAGGCGGCGGAGATAAACACCGTGGGCGACGCCGTGGACCTCATCCTCCAGAAGGCAAGGGTTTGAGAACCGGGGGGATCCCTGCATGAGGGTGGGAATACCCGGCGGCATGCTCTATTTCCGCTACGGGAAGCTCTGGACCTCCTTCCTGAGTGCCCTGGGGGCGGAGGTGGTGGAGTCGGGGGAGACCACCCGTTCCATCCTCAACTCGGGGGTGAGCAAGGCGGAGAACGAGAGCTGCCTCCCGGTGAAGGTCTTTTACGGGCACGTGCTCGCCCTGCGGGACAGGGTGGACGCCATCTTCGTCCCCCGTCTGGTCAGCGTGAAGAAGGGCACCCACACCTGTCCCAAGATGCTGGGGCTCCCGGACCTGGCCCGGGCGGCGGTGGAGGACAGGGTGCCCGTGATCGCTCCTACCATCAATTTCCAGGAAGGGATGTGGGCCAACTACCGCGCCGTGTATTCGCTGGGGCGGCTCTTCACCCGGGATCCGGTGCGCATCATCCGGGCCGGGATCGAGGCCTGGCGGGAGCACCGCCTCTACCTGGAACGCCTCACCCTGGGACTGGACCACCGCAGCGCCCTGAGAGGGGAGGCGGAGGAGCTTCTCTGCGAGGGGCGGGAGCTGAGGATCGGGGTCATCGGCCACCACTACAACGTCTACGACACCTTCACCACCATGTCCCTCCTCGACCGCCTGGGCTCCATGGGGGTGGACGTGGTCACCGCGGACATGGTCCCCGAGGAGCTCAAGAGGAGGGAGCTAAAACGCCTGCCCAAGGACATCTACTGGAGCTACGAGCAGGAGGTGGCGGGGGCCATCCTGGCCTGCACCCGCTACCGCCTGGTGGACGGGATAATCTTCATGATCTCCTTCCCCTGCGGTCCGGACTCCATCATCCGGGTGCTCTGCGAGCAGGAGAACCGGCGTATGGGAGGGGTCCCCATGCTCAGCCTGGTCATCGACGAACACACCGGCGAGGGCGGGTTCCTCACCCGCATCGAGGCCTTCGTGGACATGCTCCGGAGGCGTAAGGAACTCGCCGCGGGGTTGAGGGAGGCGGTGGCGGTATGAAGATAAGCTGGCCCCACATGGGCAGCCTGGAGTTCGTGCTCAGCAGCGTGTTCGAGGAGCTGGGTCTGGATTACGTCCTTCCCCCGCCGAGTTCCCAGCGCACCCTGGAGCTGGGCACGCGCTACGGCCCGGAGTTCGCCTGCTTCCCCCTCAAGACCACCCTGGGGAACTTCATCGAGGCCCTGGAGGCGGGCGCGGACACCCTGATCATGGTCTCCGGAAGAGGGCCATGCCGCTTCGGGTTCTACGCCGAGACGCAGAGGCGCATCCTGGAGGACGCAGGTTACCGCTTCCGCATGGTGATGCTGGAGTTCGAGCCCGGCAGGATACCGGCCACCATAAGGAAGCTGGGCGAGCTCAAGCAGGGCCGGCCCTGGAGGTCGGTGGTGCGGGCCATCAAGTTCGCCCTGAGCAAGGCCTATCTCATCGACCGCCTCGAACAGCAGGCCCTGCACCAGCGCTGCCTGGACCGCGAGAGGGGGGCCACCACCAGGGCCCTGGAGCGGTGCTACCGTATGGTATGGGAGGCCGATTCCTACGCCGCCCTCCGCCGCGTGGAGGAGGAGGCCTTCGAGCTCCTGCGCGGCGTCCCCAGGGAGGAGAGGGAGACGGTCAGGGTGGGTATAGTGGGGGAGTTCTATCTGGTGCTGGAGCCTTTCTTCAACCTGGGGGTGGAGGAACAGCTGGGGGACCTGGGGGCGTTCGTGGAGCGCAGCGTTTATCTGACCGACTGGCTGCGCCCCTCGGGGAACAACCCGGTGGCCGGCCAGCACGACCGGGAGGTGGAGGAGGCGGCCAGACCCTATCTCACGCATTTCGTGGGCGGGGAGGGGCTGAGGTCGGTGGGGGCCACCGTCCTCTACCACCGGCAGGGATATGACGGCGTGGTGCACGTCATGCCCTTCACCTGCATGCCCGAGACCATCGCCAAGAGCATCCTGCCCAGGGTGTCCCGGGACCTGGGGATCCCCGTCCTCTCGCTGGTCATAGACGAGATGACCGGAAAGGCCGGGGTGGCCACCCGCCTGGAGGCCTTCGTGGACCTGGCCCGCTTCCGGCGGAGGGCCAGAGCCGCCGGGATGGACTATTCCCTTCAGCCCGCCTTCTGACCGGGTCTTCTTCACCCTTGCCGCCAAGCCGCTTGAGGACGTGACGCCGGTCGGGTGGCGGGCGGACCTCCCGGCCGGGTCTTCTCCGGACTTACGGTAAGGTAACCGGCCTTCACGCGTCCGGGCTGCAGTGCGTAAAAGGAGCCAGGACGAGGAGCGGACGCCGCAGTCAGGTGTGGGGTCCTCGTTCGGTCTCTGGCATCGATGGGGATGCCTTCCTCCGCGGCGCGCCGGACCCCGGCCTTTTGGGAGGAAGTCCGCGCCGCGCGGTGGAGGAGCGGATTCGCGCAATGAACGGGAGCGGGGGTGCACGGTGAAAGGGGGCCGTTTGGGGGTATAATGGGAAGTGTATTCCGAGGGATTAAAGGAAGGAGGTTCGTCGATGGCCAACGAGAAAGAGGAGCTCTTGAACCAGGAGATCGCATCCTACGAGGAGGAGCTCAGGGTGCTGGCGGGCAAGCTTCAGGAGCTGGCCGGCGTGGATTGCTCCTTCGGGGCGTGCGTTTTCGACCCCGAGATGCAGGACGTGGAATCCAAGCTCGCCGAGCTGCAGAAGAGGAAGAAGATCTTGGCCGAGGTGATGGAATCCCTCAAGCAGTGCGGTATTGAGTGATATAGAGTTCGGGAAGACGACGGCGGAGGGGCTTCGTATGAAGCCCCTCCGCCTTTTCTGGTGCAACTATATAGACGTCACCAGGGTGCCCAGTGCACCGTCGGGTGCTTCATATGAAGCCCCTCCCTTTCTGGTGCAACTGGAAGCTGTGGCCATCGACCACCGTGGAGATCCATGCACCGTTTCTGCCGCCTGTGCCTACATGAGGCAACGCAGGAAAGCCATGATGGCCTGCCTGTGCCGGTCGACGCACCGCATTTGCCGCCTGTGCCTCCATCCCCCGCACGGGAGGGGTGGGTCATTCCACTTCGAAGAACCTGTCCTCCGGGGCCCCGCAGATGGGGCACTTCTCCGGGATGACGTCGTCGGCCACATAGCCGCATACGCTGCAGACGTAGTAATCGGGGACCCTCTCCGCCACCAGGTGCTGCAGGGCGCCCTCGTAGAGCTTGATGTGGCGCTCCTCCACGTCTCGCGCGTAGGCGAACATGGTGGCCGCCGCCCTCTCGCCCTCCGCCTCGGCGTCGGCGATGAAGGAGTCGTAGCTCACCTGTGCTATCTTCTGCTCCGAGGCCAGCGCCTCCTCGAGGTTGGTCTCGGTGTCTTTTATCTCCCGCAGGAGACGCAGGTTGTTGTAGGCATGGATGCTCTCCGACTCGGATACCGCGCGGAACAGTTTGGCGATGGCCGGGTAGTCCTCCTCCTCGGCCTTCCTGGCGAAGGCCTTCAGCCTCACCGCCGCCTTGGACTCTCCCGTGTAGGCCTCGTAAAGGTGCTGCCTGGTCTTCTCTCCCATGCGTTCCCCCTTTCCTCGATACCTCGACCGGATGACGGGAGGGCCCTGCGCCTCCCCTCAACCTCCTCTCTTGCGCACGAAGACGTGGTACTCACCGTCTTTTTCCTCGATGCCCAGGAATTCGTGGCCTGTCTTGGCGCACCACGCGGGCATGTCGTTCCTGATGCCCTGGTCGTCGGCTATGACCTCCAGGACCTCTCCCTCCTCGAGGGCTTTTATCTCCTGGGAGGCCTTGACGATGGGCATGGGACAGTAGAGGCCCACGCAGTCCACGGTCCTGTCCGCCTTCAATCCCATCACCTCCTGCCTTGTGCTCGCCCTGACGGGCGATCGTCGCTCATCATGGTGCCGCCTCGCTTCCGCACCGCACCGGGTGGGTGGAGACCCTCTTCCGCCCCGGTGAGCATGAAGCCCCCGCCCTCCCTCGCGCCGGGCGCGAGCGCCTCGCCGCCCACTCTCGCCGCTCGGACCCTCCCGCCATCCCGCCGCACCCCCGGGGAAGGCCGCCCGGCTTTCTCGCTCCCGCCCGCGGCCCCGGGTGGGTTCAGATGAAGAGGTTTATGGCGGAGCGGGAGGCCCTCTCCACGTAGGTGGCCGCCCCGGCGAAGTCCTCCACCTCGGGGATGAAGTCCTCCCGGGTGAGGCCCATTAAGGCCATGGAGGTGGTGCAGGCTATGAGATGCACGCCCAGGTCCCGTGCCATGCCCACCATCTCCTCCAGGGAGGGCATGCGGTATCGGCGCATGAGGCGCTTCATGGCCGCCTTGCCCCCTCCCAGCATGTGCAGCCTGGAGAGGGGGAGGCGCCGGGCGCCCCCCGGGTTCATGAGCCCGAGCATGCGCTGCAGAGGGCTCCTGCGGCCCCTGCCGCCACCCTCGCGACGCACCACGTTAAGCCCCCAGAAGGTGAAGAACATAGTCACCTCCATGCCCATGGAGGCCGCGGTGGTGGCGATGTTGAAAGCCGCCAGCGCCCGGTCCAGCTCGCCGCTGAAGACCACGATGGTGACGCCCTCCCGGCCGTCCTCCGAGGCGTTCTCTATCCCGTCTTCCCGTTCCATCCCCTCTTCCCTTTCCCGACCGGCCATCAAAACGCATCCCTTCCTCGTCGGAATCCCGATAGTACGACCGTCAGAGGGGCGGCTGGAAGGTCATGCCATCCCCGACGCCGCTCGGCCCGCCTAGCGGCCGCGCGTCCGACCTCGCCGCCCCCCGTCCGGTATGTACACACCCCTCACCGCGGTTGGAGTGGCTCTCCGCAGTGCGGGCATTGCTCGGCACCCTCCCTTGCCGCTCCGCCGCAGCTGGCACAGGTGATGATGACTATCTGGCAGGGCTGGCAGAAGGCGGGCATGTCCGCAGCGGCCTCGATCTCCGCTTCGCAGTAAGGGCACCTGCAGGTCACCGTCTTCCTTTCCTCCATCTCGCCCATCTCACTTCTTTCCTTTCTTTTCCAGGTAGTCCTCGATGGCCTTGTGCAGGGCGTCCGCGCCCAGGTTCGAGCAGTGCATCTTGTTGGCCGGCAGGCCGCCCAGCTCCTTGGCCACGTCGTCGCGGGTGATCTTGAGGGCCTCATCGATGGTCTTGCCCTTGGCCATCTCGCTGACCATGCTGGATACGGCGATGGCCGCGCCGCATCCGAAGGTCTTGAACTTGACGTCCGAGAGGCGGCCCTGGTCGTCCACCTTGATGTAGAAGGTCATCATGTCCCCGCAAACGGGGTTTCCCACCTCGCCCACGCCGTCGGCGTCTTCGATCTCGCCCACGTTGCGGGGGTTGGTGAAATGGTCCATGACCACGTCGCTGTACTGAGCCATGTCCTCACCCCCTTTCCTTCAGGTATCTGGCGTACAGGGGAGACATCTGCCGCAATCTCTCTATGATGGGGGGAAACACCTCCAGCACGTATTCCACGTCCTCCATGGTGTTCTGGGGACCGAAGCTGAAGAGGATGGACCCCTGCGCCTTCTCCGGAGGGATACCCATGGCGGCGAGCACGTGAGACCCCTTGAGGGCCCGGGAGGTGCAGGCCGAACCGCTGGATACGGAGACCCCGCGCTGGTCCAGAAAGAGGAGCATGCCCTCGCCCTCGATGAACTCCACCACGAAACTCGCGTTCCAGGGAAGCCTCTCCACGGGATGTCCGGTGAGCTGGATGTGCTCCACCTTCTCGGTGAGGCCGGAGATGAGGGCGTCGCGCAGCCCGGCGAGACGGGCGCTCCTCTCCGCCATGTGCTCAGCGGCCAGCTCCGCAGCCTTGCCCATGCCCACTATGCCGGCGACGTTCTCCGTGCCCCCGCGGCGGCCCCCCTCCTGCACCCCGCCGTCCAGGAGAGGTATGAGGCGTATGCCCCGCTGCACCCAGAGGGCACCCACTCCCTGGGGGCCGTAAAGGAGGTCGGAAGAGAGGGAGAGGGCCTGCACGCCCAGCCGGCCCACGTCGATGGGCACATGGGCTGCAGCTGCAACGGCGTCGGTGTGGAAGGGGATGCCCTTCTCGGCCGCCAGGCGGGCCGCCTCGGCCACCGGCTGAAGGGTCCCCACCTCCCCGTTGGCCAGCATCACCGAGACCAGGACGGTGTCCTCCCGAAGGAGCGAACGCAGCTCCTCCAGGTCGATGCGCCCGTAGCCGTCCACCGGCACCAGGTCCAGCTCATAGCCCTGCTTCTCCAGGGTCCGGGCGGCATGGAGCACGGAGAAGTGCTCCACCGCCGAGACCACGATATGCCTCCCCTTGCGGCGGGAACCGGCGGCGATGCCCTTGACGGCCAGGTTGTTGGCCTCCGTCCCGTTGGAGGTGAAGATGATCTCCGCCGGGTCGGCGCCGATGAGGGCCGCCACCTTTTCCCTAGCCTCCTCCACGGCCTCGCGGGCGGCATCTCCCCGGCTGTGCAGGGAGCTGGGGTTGCCGAATCTCTCCCCCAAAAAGGGGAGCATGGCCTCCCGGACCTCGGGAAGCACGGGCGTGGCCGCGTAATTGTCCAGGTAGACCTCTCTCATCCCCCGTACACCTCTCTTTCCGTCCCTACCCTTCCGTCTTTCCCTCCAGGGAAGGCCGGCATTCCGGGAGGGGATCGCTTCGTCCCCGGGAGCGCCTGCCTACTTGATTTTTTCTATTATTCCCGGCCGCACTCCGAGGTATGCCGCCACCTCCTCTGCCTCCTGGGTGCGCAGGAAGCAGGCATCCTCTCCGCAGACCTCGGCGAGTTGCCCGCTTTCCCCCTCCGCCACCCCTCCCCGGAGGGGAAGGAGAAGAGCCCGGTGATCGGGAGAGAGCGTGCGGGCGGCCAGGAGGAGCCGTCCCCGGGCCTCCACCTCTCCTCGCCACCTTATCAAAAGTGGCCCCTGGAGCAACAGGTCCAGGGAGAGGGCGAAGGGGGAGGCGAAGTATCCGTGGGCGGGGACCTCGGCGGCCACCGAGGCGAGGAGGAGTCCCGCCACCTCTCTCCACCCTTCCTCTCCGGCGAGATAGGCCTGGCGCAGGAAGGCCTGCGAGGCGCGGGAGACGGAGGCCATGTCGGCGGGCTCGGGGCGCAGTCCGGGGGGCTGCGAGCCCTCCACGGCGTCGAGGAGAAGACCCCTCTCCCGGTCCAGCAGCCTTTCCTCCACCAGCCGGAGGAGCTCCCCGGACCTTTCCAGGAACTCCCGGCGGCCGGTGAAGGAAAAGGCCTCCTGCAGAGCGACGGCCGTCTCCACCTGGTCTCCGAGCAGGCCGTGGCGGCGCGGCGAGCCGTCGTGGTAGTGGGCCATGCCCAGCCCGGTACGGTAGCATTCCCGCCAGGCGAAGTCCAGGAATCGGAGGGACAGTCGCCCGTAATCCTCGCAGCCCAGCACCGACGCCGCTCCCAGCCAGGCCGTGGCGGCGCGGGCGGAGGCGTCCAGGTACACCGTTTCGTCCACCGCGGGCGGCTGGAGCCTTTTCCTGCCGGCGAGGTCGAGGAGGTAGTAGGACTCGTCCGCGTCCTGGCTCCCGAAGAACCGGTGGTCGCCGTCGCTCAGGGTGCGGTACACGTATGCTGCGGTCTCCCGGGCCACCCGGAGGAACTCCTCCTCACCGGTGGCCCCGTAGGCGCGCAGGTAGACGGCGAGGAGGCGGGCGTTGTCGTCGAGCATCTTCTCGTAGTGGGGAACAGACCAGTCCCGAGTCACGGAATAGCGGAAGAAGCCACCCTCCCACGGGTCGCGCAACCCGCCCCGGGCCATGGCCCGGAGGGACTGCGCGGCGAATCCCAGGAATTCCCCTCCGCTTTTGAGGCTCAGGCGGAGGGCCAGGAGCAGGGCTTCGGGGTGGGGGAATTTGGGTTCCCCTCCCAGGCCCCCGTGCAAGCGGTCCCAGGCGGCGAGAAGGGAGGCGCCCACCTCGCCCACCAGGTTGGCGTGCAGGACCCCGGCTCCCCCGGTGGGTCGGACCGCCTCCGGTAGCGCTCCCTCCAGACTCCCGCGGTTCCTGGTGTATAGCTCGGAGATTCTCCGCAGCGCCTTACGCATGGTCTCCGGCGGAAGATAGGTGGTGCCTGCAAGCAGCGCCCCCCTGGGGGAGAGGAAGGCGGTGGTGGGCCATCCTCCCTGGTTGTAGCGGCGGTTGATGTCGGGATGGCGGTCGCTGTCCACCCTTACCGGCACGTAGAGGGAGTTGACCAGTTCGATGACCTCCGGGTCGGAGTAGGTGGTCTCGTCCATCACGTGGCACCAGTGGCACCATACCGCGGAGATGGAGAGGAGCACCGGTTTGCCCTCCCTGGCCGCGCGCCGGAAGGCCTCCTCTCCCCAGTGGAGCCAGTTTATTTCGCCAGCCCGGTTTGGCCGGGGCGAGAAACGGAATTCCTCCGCCGACCCCGCCGATCCGTTTTCACCACGTTCTTCTCGTTCCGTCATCGCCCCTCCTCTCCCCGCTCGGCCGTGCACATATCCCTGCCCGGCCGTGCACGTGATCCGCGGGTCACCTCGGCCGACCCCATGGAGGAAGCTCTTTCCATCAGCCCCAGAGAACGGCCTCGCGCAGACGGCGTTTCATGAAGGCCCGCGGCCCGGAAATCGAGCAGCCTTATGGGCTCCGGACCCGTCCCGTCCTGCCTCCTGAACTCCGCGCCGTCCCCTCCTCACGCCGAACCCGCGCCCGCCCATATGAACGGCGAGGAGGGCGGACCTGCCGCCCTCCTCCGGATATACGACACCGGCACGCCGCGGACCGCCGTCCTCCGGTTAATGCCCGGCTCGCCGGACGGAAGGAATCTCAGCCCTCCTCCCTGTTCGCTTCCTTCTTCTCGGAGGACGTCCCCCTGCGCATCTGCTTTTCCATGGTCACGCAGGGATACTTGGAATCCGCGCAATGGGGGCAGCACAGGCCTCCCTTTTCCTGCGACCTCACCTTGCCCATATTTCCTCCTTTCTCGGAATGGAAAAGGGCAGCTCTTCCGCCAGTAAGATTAAACGCCAGGTCCTGCGGAGTCCATGACCTCCATCAGCCCCCATGACCCGCTCCACACGCGGGAGGATGCCGGAAGGAGCGGCCTTTCCGACCTCGATCCGCCTCCCGGCTTACCCCGAGCGCCAGGCGGAGCGGCGGTCGAATCTCCGGGAAAGACGAGGAGGATATGCCGGGTTCCCCGATTCCCTACAGTCCGTCGAAGTACTGGAGCAGGGCTTCCTTGTCCCTCACCGTCAGGAGCTTCCCCTCGGAGGCGATGATCCCGGATTTCTTCAGGCGGCTCATGATGCGGGAGACGGTCTCCTCTGTGGAGCCCACAAGCCCGGCAATGTCCCGGTTGGTGAGGGGGGTGTTGATCACCAGGCCGCACTTGTCGCTTATCCCCACCTCGTCCACCATCTTCAGGAGCACGCAGGCGATGCGCTTCTCCACCTTCTCCCCAGCTATGCACCTTTCCTTGTAATAGGCCTGGTCCAGCTTCATGACCACTCGACGGGTCAGGTAGAGGGCGAAGAGGGGGTCCCTGGAGGCCAGCCACTGCAGGTCGTCCCAGCTGATCCGCCACACGCGGGAATTCTCTCTAGCCACTGCGGAATAGGAGTAGATGCCCTCCTCGTAAAGGGCTCCCTCCCCGAAGATGTCCCCGGGATGGAGGAAGTGGAGTATGTACAGCCTCCCGTCGCCGTGGACGATGTTGGCCTCCACGACGCCTTCCTCCACCACGTAGAGGTGGGTGGCCTCGTCCTGGTCTATGAAGATGTACTGCTCGCGGTCGAACCTCTCCGGCTTGAAGAGATCCCGGGCTTCCTCTCGCAGGTCCTCCTCCAGGTGGTTGAGGAGCTCCCGCAGCGCTCCTTCCTCCAAGGCGCTCCTCCTTCCGGTTTTTCTCGTGCACGGTCAGGATGATTATACCAACCGGCAGGCTTTTCCGGATATCGGCTTGCGGTGCCGTGGTTCCCCGGGTCGGAGGGGCCGAGGTCCGCCGCGGTCCACGCGCGGTGGTTTCCTCTATCTGCCGTTACGGGGGGAGCGAGCCCTTGAATCTCCTCCGGCCCGGGGGCCCCTGCAGTAGGGAGAGACCGCCATCTGTGCGGATGGACATCCTTTGCGCGAGCCGTCGTATCATCCGTTGTATCGTGGGATTCCGGCCCGGTCACCCCTACCGCCGCCTCCGCATACCGAAATCGCGTTAGCACCATGCCGCCCCGGCCTTCGCCTTTCCTGATGGAGGAGCGGCTGAGGCGTAGGACGTGCGGACATGGAGGGGACTTGAAGGCGAGGTGGAGGGGAGGGAACGCCAGCGTTACCCGGTCCGCATCAAGGGACGGGGTGGACGTCGAGGGCTCCGCGAGGCGATAAGTCAGGGACGCCGACCCGGTCGGCACCCCTGAATAATATGACATATGCTTATAATATCCGGTAAATGGATAGTTGTGGAGTGCTTTATTGAAGCCGCTTGGACGAAAAAACGCGTAAGGATAAAGGAGGAAGGACAATGGGCGGTTACGGTTACAGGCATATGTATCGTTTTACGGGTATGCCGGGGTGGATGAGGTTGGGGTACAGCCCGGGCCGGGTGGGCAGGAGTCCCTCGGGCCTGGGTCCCTGCGCCGAGTACCTGATATCCGGGAGATGGTCCATTCCCGAATGGAACAGGCTTGGCAGAGCGGATGGGGAGCTGGTTTTGTGGGGGGAACGGAGCAGGAGTTGAGCTTCCTCAAAGCCCGGGCGGAATTCCTCTCCCGGCAACTGGAGGACATCCGCAGGCGTATCGAGGAGCTGGAGAAGTAGGCGGCTGGCGTAGACGGGAGATCAGCGGGGCGGACGCTTCTGCGTTGGCGCCCGGAATCCGAAACCGGCCGGGCGACTCCCGGCCGGTCGTCCGGTGTCCGCCCGCACCGCGATTAAGCAGGCCGGCTCAGCCTTTCCTCAAAGGAAAGAAAGGGGAAGGGAACCATCCTCACGCGCTCATGAAGCGCATGCCGGCTGCTGGCCAAGCCCCGTGAGGCCCGTGACGCCTCCGCACCCACCCCGGGAACGGACATTATCCGCGCATGAGGTCGCTTACCATAAGGGCATCCCACACGCGCCCGATGAATGCGGACGGAGGGGGGCGTCAATCCTCCGCGCGCTCCCCCTCATCCGGGTGGCGGAAACGGATACCCCGGATGAGGTCGATGCGGGTGACCACGCCCACCATCTTGTCCTCCTCGTCCATGACCACCAGGATACGGGTCTGATCGGCGAACATCTTCAGGATGGCGCTCTGCACGGAGTCCTTCAGGTGGATGGTGGGCGGCGGCCTGTGCATGATGTCCTCCACCCTCCTGTAGACCCTGCTCGCCGGGTCGCGGCGAGCGAAGATGGAGATGACGTCCGTGTCCCTGACCACCCCCACCAGTCGCCCGTGATCGTCTATCACGGGCAGGCCGTGGAACTTGTAGGTCCTGAACATCTCCACCAGCTTCTGGAGATCGTCGTCTTGACGGACGAAGACGGGATTCCAGGTCATCACGTCCTCGACCTTTCCCTCCAGGTAGATGCGTTCTTCTCCTTCCACGCCCCTCACCTCTTTCCGGTCACACCCGCGCCTCCCCGGCCCTGACTATGGCGTACCGGGTGAACGGCGACCCCAGGAGCTGGAGGAGGGCGCCGGTCCACGCCCCTCACCTCTTTCCGGTCACACCCGCGCCTCCCCGGCCCTGACTATGGCGTACCGGGTGAACGGCGGTCCGATGAGCTGGAAGAACAGGGTGGTGGCTGCGATGACGCTCACCGCCATGGTCCCCAACTCCGTCCCGGCATCGCCGAATTTTCCGCCGCCCAGCTCGAGCATGGTCTGGATGGAAAGGCCGATGGCCACCCCGGCCTGGGAGAAGAGGCACAACCCCAGATATTTGCGAACGCTCTCGGGTGCCCTCGAGATCATCCCGCCCAGGGAGGAGCCCGCCTGCTTGCCCAGGGAGCGGAAGACGATGTACAGGAGGCCTATCCATCCGAGGCTCAGCAGCTTGCCGGCCATGAGCTGGGATCCCACCACCACGAAAAAGATGACGAAAAGGGGTTGGGTTATCCCCCGCATGATCTCGAAGAGGTCCTCCCGCCGCCACCTGGTGAGGTTGACTATGGCCATCCCCATGGCCATGTTGGCCAGGATGAGCGAGAAATGCAGGGCATTGGCCAACCCGGTGGTTAGGATGATGGCGCCCAGGGTGAGCACCAGAAGCCCCCGCCTTGCCGTGTAGTTGCGGACGAGGAAGAGAAAGACCAGTCCCATGGCGGTCCCCAGGGCCAGGGATCCCAGGATCTCCCCCAGGGGACGGAGCACCGCTTCAGCGACGTGCACCTCGCTTCCGGTCAACAGGAACTTGGCCAGGAACAAAGCGAAAGCGTAGATGATGATGGCCATGCCGTCGTCGATGCCCACCACGGCGAAGACGGTGGTGGTCAGGGGGCCCGAGGCCTGGTATTCCCGCAGCACGTCCACGGTGGCGGCAGGGGCGGTGGCCGAGGAAAGGGCTCCGAAGATCAGGGCCACGGGCAATTTGCGCGTGTAGATATAAACGGCGACGGTCACCAGTACCACGGCACCCAGAGATTCCAGGAGGGATATCCAGAGGATGGGCTTTCCCAGGTGCCTCAGCTTGCGGAAGGCCAGTTCCCCCCCGATGTCGAAACCGATGCAGGCCAGGGCCAGATAGGTGAAATACACCAACCCGCCGAAATTGTCGTCGCTGAAGATGCCCAGCACGGACTTCCCCATGATTATCCCCACGATGATATACCCCACGACCATGGGGACCTTGAGGCGACGGCACAGGAGGCCTGCCGCCCAGCCGAGAAGCAGGGCCAGGCCCACCATGCTCACCAGGAAATGAGGGTTGTCGGGGATTATTTCCTGGAGCATGATAACTCACCCATCCCCTTTATCCTCAGATAAGCGGGGCTGAATTCCCGCTTCTACCTTTCCGGCCGTGACCGGGATCCCGGGGTCCATGTGCTGTGGGACCTGCTTCAGCCGCTTTTTCATCGGCGCGCTAACACGCCGGACAAGACCATCTTCGCCGGGGGTCAAGACCGACTCCGCACGCCGCCGGTCACCGCAGCCCGGATTGCGACGGGTGAACCCCCTTTTTTCCACGTGTTCAAGGGGGGAGGTGATGGCTGTGGGAGAGACCGCCGGCGTGCGGGCCATTTCCGCCGTCTTGCAGGTGAGGTTGCAGGTCGTATCCGGCGCGCGGAATAGGGGGGCGGTGTTCTGCGCCTCCCCCTCCCTGACGAGGTAGTCGACCGAGATGCCAGGCGTGATGCACAGGGTGTTTCGGTTTGTGGGCTCCAATGCCGCCTGATCAGCCGCCTTCATATATCTGACCCCTTCTAAGCAGGTCTGAGGTCATCCCGCCCGGCCGTGACCGGCTCCGAATCGGATATCAAGTGTGCTTTTATATCTTAACCCGTCTTCCGCGGTCGTATATTCAAAATACCAGGCAAACAGGCATTTTTGGAAATGAAAAACAGGGCTTGACACTACGCCTGCACCATCCTCGCCGATGGGGGCACGGCCTTGAAGACCTTGTCGGCCACGTCTTGCAGGGGCCTTCTCAAAAGCCAGGTCTTCCCGTCTTGTGCCACCTCTATCTCGCAAGCGGCCTCAAGGTCCTGCTCGATCTCCCCCCACTCGAAGGCGCCCCCGGTCCTTACCTTGAGCCCGTGCATGATGAGCATGACCAGAAAGGAGCGGAAACGTGGCCTGAGATGGTGGAGTCGTACTTGTGGTAGACGGACCGGGTGGAAAGCGTGTCTCCGGCCTCGCGGAAAACCTCTCCACCCGCCAGAGCTCCCTGTAGCGGAGCGCCACCTCCTCCGCGGGGAGGACGGTGGTGGTAGAAAGCACCCACTTCCCGTCGTGCTACTCCTCCTCTTTCACCTTCTCCCGGTCTATCTCCGGCTTTCCTCCCAGCTTGAGGTAGCGGCGGTAGCCCGAGTTGCCGATGAGGGAGGAGGTGCCTTTTTCAGCTTTTCCTCGAGGTCGGAAAGGACAACCTCCCCTGCCGCCCGGTCCTGCTCGGCCTGCTCGGGGTTCAAGTACACTGTGTACCTCTTCCCCTCATGCCCGACCTCCTTCACCCGGAGGTCCTCGGAGACCTACCGGAAACGTCCCGCGGGGGAGAGCACCTCGGCCATGGCCTTTCTCTCCGGGCGCATGCACGCCCCCAGGATGTAGGAAAAGCCCAAAGAGGTGAGCCGCTTTGCGTTCTGCGCCCCCACCATTCCCCGGTCGGCCACGATGCAGAAGTCCTCCACTCCGAAGCGCTCCTTGAGGGAGGCGGCCACCTCCTGGATGGTGGAGGCGTCAGCGGCGTTTACGGGCCAGGCGGGGCAGGCTATCGCCTTTCCCTACCCGTCCATGACCACCCCAAGGACCATCGGGTTCTCGTCGGGTCTTCTTTCCTTGGAGTACCCCTTCCGCCCCAGGGTCTCCCCGCCCATTCCCTCGAAGTGGAGGGCGGTGGCGCAGGAGAAGACCCCCGGAAACCCCCGGTGACCCTCGACCTGTGGCCGAAGCGCGATGAGGATCTCGATATCCCCTCCATCCACCAGTGGGCCTGGAGTTCCTCCTTCCGCCCAGCGCGGCCACCACCATCCGGTGTACCAATGCATTTGAGGGTCGAATCGATTCTGGTAACCAAACCTTCCGCCCAGCGCGGCCACCACCATCCGGTGTACCCGCCCCCCACCCTGGCGGTTCTCCGCCGCCTGCAGGTGGGCAAGGGTTTACGCGGTCTTGGTGAGTCCAGAGATGACAGCTCATCGTTCAGCCTTATGGCCTCGTGATCCCTCCATATCGAGCCACTTGGCTTCAAGCGCGCTTCCAACCCGCAAATCGTCTGCCCTGGGTTTTACGCGCGGGTTGAGGGACAAACGGGGTTTGACCGTCCGTTATGACTCGAATTTGAAGCCCCTCCCGTTACGCGATCATGCCTCCGGTCTAAACGGCACGAACAAGGCTTCGCTCTCCTGCCTGGGCGGGAGGGGGTACGACCACCAGCGGGGTGAGCCGTGACTGACCGTCCTTGAACGGACGGAGAGCCCGGTCCTTTAAGAACTGAGCTTTCGGGGGAGGGGGGATGCCCGGGAGGGAGGAAATGAGGGATAAGGCGGGGTGCACCCGACCTCGAGATGCCGACCTTATCCGGGGAGGAGGGTCAAGCAGGACCTTCTCTCCATCTTGTGACCGGATCTGGAGCTGGCGCCGGCCACGAGCCGTATCAAAAAGCGGCGGAAAAGACAGGCGGTTTACCGTTGCCGGACAAATGCAGGAGGTGTGAATCGGCTGTCGGAGGCGGGAATCCCTCTGCCGGCCGTCAAGGGGGATGCGGTACGAAAGTGCATGGGGCGCAGATGCCTCCTGGCCGGGGGAGGAGGGGACACAATAACGTTCGGCGATCCCCGTTGGAGGCTGCGGTCGCCGGGCCGGGAGAAGAACCGTCTTCCGGCGCGGAAAAGATCCTGCGGGTGCTTCCGGGGCCTGAAAAAGTCCTTGAAAAGGCTTGTTCATCCTGTATAATTATTGGTAATTTTCGCGAATTTCGGAAACGGTTATCGAGGTCGTTTCCGGCGTTCTGGGGCGGTTGGCGCCCGTCAAGCCGTGGAGTATCCCGGTCCGGTTGGATTGTACTTGCCAGATAAAACAACGGAGTCCTGTGCAGAGGCAGCGATCCATTGTCTTTCGGAGATGTCGGTAGGAAGGGAATGGGAAGACCGAGTGATTGCGCAAACCGTAGCGGAAACGGGGGTTCGGTCAGAAACGATCACCCACCCCTGCTGACCGTTATGTTTCCGGTCGGCATTAGTGTAACATTCCCGTGAATACAGGGAGAAGCATGTCTTTCCCGAACATCGTCTATCGAGGATACAGAAGCGCGATCGAGTATTGCCGGAGTATGGCGGGTGAGTTCCTGAGGACGGTGGGGTCATGATAGAGGTGAGGATTCACGGACGCGGTGGCCAAGGTGCGGTGTTCCTGGCGAATATATTAGCCGCCTCCGCTATCGATGAGGGTAAGTACGCCCAGGCTTTCCCCAGCTTCGGTCCGGAGCGCCGTGGAGCACCGGTCGTGGCGTTCTGCCGCGTGGACGACCGGTCTATAATCACCCGGGAACCTGTCCTTGAACCGGACGTGGTGGTGGTTTTGGACCCCACCCTGTTGCGGGCGGTCGACGTGACCAGCGGGTTGAAGCACGGCGGAGCGCTGGTCGTTAATACCTGCACCCCGCCGAAGGAACTGGCCTTGAAGTACGGTTTCGACGGCTTCATCCTGGCCACCGTTGATGCCAACCAGATCGCCATTCAGATCATCGGCCAGGCTATAACCAACACCGCGATGCTCGGAGCCCTGCTCAAGGCGGAGCCGATCATCAGTATGCGATCCGTGTACGATCAGATAAACAAAAACTTCCCGGTCGCGGCGGAAAAGAACATCAAAGCCCTGCAACGGGCTTATGAGGAGACTCGAGTCGTGGACCTTGTCGAATCCGGGAGAGGAGGGAGATAGTGGCCGATCTTCCCACCTGGAAAAGTATCGATCACGCGTGCATAGTGTTCAACCCGGGGAACACCGTTGAATATCACACCGGGGACTGGCGGAGTATTCGCCCTGAGATCAACAGGGAGAAGTGCACAAAATGCGGGATCTGCTGGATATACTGTCCCGACGCAGCGGTCCGGGTCGACGAGAGCGGAAATCACGAGGTGGATTACGATTACTGTAAGGGTTGCGGCATATGCGCTCACGAATGTCCTCGCGGGGCCATCGTCATGGTGGAGGAGTGTGAATGACATGGCCAGGAGAGTGGGAATCGAGGTCTCCGCTGCCTGTTCCGAGGCCGCGGTTTCGGCTGACGTGGACGTGATAGCGGCCTACCCCATCACTCCCCAGACCCATATAGTGGAGCATCTTTCCGAGCAGGTGGCGGAGGGAAGACTGGACGCCGAGTACATCATGGTGGAGTCGGAACATTCCGCCATGTCCTGCTGCATAGGTGCCTCGGCGGCAGGGGCGCGCACTTATACCGCCACCGCCGCCCAGGGCCTGGCGCTGATGAGCGAGATGCTGTACATAGCCTCGGGGCTGAGGCTTCCCGTTGTCATGACCCTGGTCACACGCTCCTTATCCGCTCCTCTTTCCATATGGGGAGACCACAGCGACATCATGAGCGTTCGCGATTGCGGCTGGATAGTTTTCTTCGCCGAGGACGGTCAGGAGGCCTTCGACATGACCGTCCAGGCTTTTCGCATCGCCGAGGACGAGAGGGTGCTCTTCCCGGCTATGGTCTGCTTGGACGGTTTTCATCTCAGCCACGTGATCGAGCCCGTCGAGATCCTGAGCCGAGAGGAAGTGGAAACCTTCCTCCCGCCCTTCAGGCCGAAATACCGCCTGGATCCCCATAACGTGCTGACCATGGGGGCTTTCGCCATGCCCGATTATTTCACGGAGATAAAGAAACGCCAGGACGAGGAGCTCAAATCCTCCTATTCGGTGATCGTCGAGGTATGGAGAGAGTGGGAGGAGCGCTACGGGCGGTCCTACCAGCCCTTACGACTGTACCGGTCGGAGGACGCGGACGTCGTCCTGCTCATCGCCGGGTCTTTCGCGGGGACGGCGCGATTGGCCGTGGACCGCTTGCGGGAAAGGGGCGTGAGGGCCGGCCTTGCCTCCCTGAAGCTCTGGCGGCCTTTTCCTGTCGAGGATATCCGGAGGCATTTGGGAAAGGCCAGGGTGATAACCGTGGTGGACAGGGCCTTATCCGTGGGAGGAGGGGGAGGACCTATAGCCAATGAGGTACGCGCGGCTTTATATCATACGAAAAACCCCCCGGTCGTGGTCAGCTTCGTTTCCGGTCTCGCCGGCAGGGATATAATGATCGACCAGTTCGTGGACATGATGGACAGGTCGCTGACCTACGCGGACAGAGGCGAACTTCCCTACTATGAGTTGTACGGAGTCAGGGAGTGAAAGCCATGGATGGATCCGAAGGAAAGCTGTCATCGGCACCTCGGCGGTTTCCGCCGGAGGAATACTTCGCCCCCGGACACCGAGGTTGTCAGGGTTGCGGACCAGCACTGTTCTTCCGTCATCTGCTCAAAGCGCTGGGACCGAACACGGTGATCGCGGAGGCCACGGGATGTGGGGAGATCATCTCCAGCCCATATCCCCAGTCCTCCTGGAGGGTGCCCTGGATACACACCGCCTTCGAAAACGCCGCTGCCACGGCAGCGGGGATAGAAGCGGCTTATAAGGCGCTCATGCGCAAGGGTCGTATCCCGGAGGAGCGCATCAACGTGGTGGCTCTGGCCGGGGACGGTGGGACGGCGGACATCGGCCTGCAGGCGCTTTCCGGTGCCCTGGAACGCGGCCATGACATCATCTTCATATGTTATGATAACGAAGCATACATGAATACCGGCATCCAGCGCTCGGGACTTACCCCCTACGGGGCCATCACCACCACATCTCCGGCGGGAAAGATGTCCAAAGGTCAGCCCACCTGGAAAAAGGACATGCCGGCGATCGCCGCAGCTCACAGGATTCCCTACGTGGCCACCGCGTGCATAAGTTATCTCAAGGATCTGTACGGGAAGGTGAGGAAAGCGGCAGAGATCAAAGGGCCTGCCTATTTGCACATCCTGGCCCCCTGCCCCATCGGCTGGCGTTATCCATCGGAGAAAACCATCGAGATAGGGCGCATGGCCGTTGAGTCGGGCATCTTCAACCTGTACGAGATAGAGGAAGGCAGAATGAGACTTACCGTTCAACCGAAAAGGCGACGTCCTGTTGGTGAATATATAAAAGCCCAGGGACGATTCCGTCACCTGACCGAGGAAGACATCGCCTACATACAGAAAAAAGTGGACGAGGACTATCGGGCACTCCTAGCGGAAGCCTCATCCAATGGG
>FWWL01005619.1_pt1 | contig 19245 bp, 20 predicted proteins | sample 2228331 | NCBI WGS metagenome assembly FWWL01 (sample SAMEA103939775, study PRJEB20133) | metagenome | reverse complement strand
AATCGCAATAGCTGGTGGCATGGAATCAATGTCAAACTCACCGTTTCTTATACCTCCATCCGTAAGAAGGGGGGAGAAATTCGGAGATATAGTTGTGAAAGATCACATGATATATGATGGGTTGTGGTGTGCTTTTGAGAACTCACACATGGGATTACTTGCGGAGTATACCGCAGAAAAAGCTGGCATAACAAGGGAGGAACAGGATAAGTTCGCTTATGAGAGCCACATGAAAGCAGTAAGGGCAACAGTTGAAGGTCTTTTCAAAAATGAGATAGTGAGCATTGAGATAAAAGATGGTCAGGTTCTTGACAAAGACGAGACACCGCGTCCGGAAACTTCTTTGGAAAAGCTTGCAAAGCTTAAACCAGCTTTCAAAAAAGATGGCACCGTGACAGCCGGAAATGCGTCATCTCTGAATGACGGAGCATCTGCGGTTCTTCTTATGTCTGAGAAGGAGGTGGAAAGGAGAGCTGACAAGATCTTCACAGGAAAACCGCTTGGGCGTATAGTGGATTGGGCAGTTGCAGCCGTTCCACCAAAAGAGATATTCTTTGCACCAATATTCTCAACAAGAAAGCTCCTCGAAAAACTAAACATGAGAATAAGTGATATAGACCTGATTGAGATAAACGAAGCTTTCGCCTCACAGACGCTCGCTGACGGAAAGGAACTCGGATTTGATTTTTCCTGCGTCAACATCACAGGAGGCGCAATAGCACTCGGACACCCCATAGGAGCATCGGGAGCAAGAATCCTGACAACTCTGCTATGGAACATGAAAAGAACAGGTGCAAAAAGAGGACTCGCAACATTATGTATAGGCGGTGGTATGGGAATTTCCATGATGGTTGAGAGTATACAGTAAATAGAACATATCATTTACCGTAAATGGCCATACGCAAAAGATATGTAGGAAAAATAAGGGTTGCCGAAACAACTCAACAGATCTTCGTTGAAGGTGCAAAGGTATCCAAAGTTGAAAAGACTATAGGCAAACCAGATGAGATAAAAGAGCTATTTTCATCTCTCACAAATGAACTGAAAATAAAACTTGATGAAATCGATGCATTTGTCGCATCAAACTCAATGAGCGGGCTTTTCGGCATCCCCGAATTCATGAGATATGTTTTTCCATCGGTTTTTGGTTCCCAAAAAGTGTTTTTTGAGGTAGGATGCGAAGAAGCCGCAGGACTATGCGCCATTGTTAAAGCAGTAGACCTGATAAAATCTGGACTTTTTTCTCGGGTGTGTGTTATATCAGTATCAAGAGCGCATCTGAAGCATATAGATGAAATATCAAACATAATATTTTCGGACATCACATCAAAAATAACATCAACGATAAAAGAATACATGGATAAGAGAGGGTATGGGAAAGAAGAAATAAAGAAAAGTTTTAATATTAGCTTTGAAAGGTCAAAACACAATCCCATAGTTCAAAATCCAACTTTAAAAAAAATAGAAAAAATAGAAACAGACCTTATGCCGCAATTTCTGAACGGAGCAGGGATATGTATCATAGCATCTGAAAGCGTTGCGAAGTCAAAAGAAATAAAGGTTGAATTTGTAGGTGAAAAAACTGTCCCAGAGGAAAACGGAAAACTTATAAGTGTAATAGAACTCTCCAAAATCGCATACGAGAAAACAAATATAAAACCTGACGAAATTGATATATTTGAAGTATATGATTTTATACCCCCCATGACATACTTATGGGCAGAATCTCTTGGTTTAGATGAGAAAAAAGTATTCGAAAAAATGAACCTATCAGGTGGAGTATTTTTTGCAAACTGTCCTCCTGCCTCATCCTTCATAAGATTCTATGAAGTGTTCAGCTATCTGAAGAACAAAAAAAAGGGAAAAAGGCAAGGAAAAATAATAGGACTTGCATCCGCTATCACGCTCAGAACTCTATCACATTCATCAATGGTTATTCTATCGGCTTAACCTCATAAATATCATGAAACAAAAAAACATCATTAACACAAAAAAATTAAAATAGAATAAAAAATTGGAAAAGAATGGAGGATTAACCAGAATATGAAAAAGAAATTCAAAGAGAAACAAACAGAAGAAGAAAAACGGTTCGCAATAGACTATGAAATACCAGAAACCGAAAATGAAAAAATATTCAGGCATGGAATAAAATCAGGAAAACTAAAAGCAGGAAGATGTAAAAATTGCAAAAAAGTTTTCATACCCCCTCCAGACTATTGTCCCATATGCGCAGAAGAAATAAGACAGAAAGACATTGTGGAATTACCAAATTCAGGGAAGGTGATATCTCAAACCGTAGTTCATTATACAATGTCGGAATTTTCTCCATACACACCACCATTCTCAATCATAGCGATAAAAGTACCAAAAACAGACTCAGTGCTCATAATTCCCTCAAAAAGAACAGATATATATCTTGGTGATAGAATAAAAATCTTCTTCAAAAAAGGAAAAGACAAAAAAGGAGATATCTCAGACATAGAAATAGAAAAATACTAAATAAAAAATAATAAAGGAATTAGGAAATAAAATGAGAATAAGATGAGAATAAAATGAGAGTTCCTCTCAAATGGCTCAGTGAGTTCATAGAAATCGACTTAAACCCCGAGGAAATAGCAGAAAAACTCATAATGGCAGGAATTGAGGTTGAAGAAATATGGATAGAAGGAGAATTCGCAAACGAATATAAAGTAGTTGAAGTTATAAACATAGAGAAGAGAGAAGGAATACGCTTACCAATATGCACAATATGGGATGGACAAAGTAAATATAAAGTTGTATCTGCAGCACCAAACGTAGAGAAAGGTAAATTCCTATGGTCTCCCCCGGGTTCCCGAGTGAAAAAAGGAAATGATTTGATAAAAATAGATAAAAAGAAGGTAAGAGATGTTGTATCGGAAGGTATGCTCCTTTCACCGGCAGAAGCTGGGTTCAAAAACGGAGAAGAAGATAAACTTCTTGAGCTTCCCGAAAATACCGAAGTGGGGAAAAACGCCTCAGAAATATTTGACTTACCAGACCACATAATTGACATATCAATAACACCCCAAAGAGGCGACTTACTTTCCATAACTGGAATTGCAGCAGAAATTGGAGCAATCCTCAGGAAAAGAGCAGAAGTTCCCCCACCAGTATATTCAGTAGATGACGCGATCAGAAAATTCAACTCAGAAATACCCGAAGATGAAAAAATAGATATAGATGTTATCATTGAATCCCAAGATGGATGTTTCATGTATTCAGCATCGCTGTTTGAAGGGTATATAAAACAAAGAATTTCAACACCAAAAATAATATCGCGCCTTTACCTTTGCGGTTCAAGACCTATAAATCCAATTGTGGATATAACGAACTATATCATTTTTGAACTTGGACAACCAACACATGCATTTGATAGTGAAAAAATCACAGGAAAAATATTTGTGAGACAAGCAAAAATGGGGGAGAAGATACTTTGCCTTGATGGAAAAGAAAGAGAACTTGATGGAAACGACCTTATCATAGCAGATGAGAAAGGTCCTATAGCAATAGCAGGAGTGATCGGAGGAAAGGAGACAGGTATTGGCCCAGACACAAAAAAAATTCTTCTTGAAAGTGCTTTCTTCAACCCAATATATGTGAGAAAAACCGCAAAAAGACATGGAATAGAAACAGAATCATCTTACAGGTTTGCAAGAAATGTAAATCCAGCTAACGTGCTACTTGCAGTTGTCAGAATAAAAGATATGCTTGAAAAGCAGGATTTTAAATTCAAAGGGAAAAAGCTTCTGGTCTCGGCAGAGAAGTTCAGAAGAAAAAAAATTTCCATCCCAATAAATTTCATAAGGGAATACACTGGCGCGGACTTCAAAGATAGCGAAATAAAAGATGCCTTATACTCCCTTCTTTTTAAGGTTGAGAAAAAAGAAAATGGTGAAATTGAATGTATCCCCCCAATTGCAAGGTGGGATATAAAATCAAAGGAGGATATAGTTGAAGAAGTAGCAAGAATACTCGGTTACCATAGAATACTGCGAACATTCCCTTCTATACCTTCAATGTTTTACGAAGAATGGAAGAGAACAAAAAATAGGCTGAGAACAGAGAAAATAAAAGATCTAATGGTATCATTGGGTTTCTCTGAGATAAAAACCTATCCATTCTCAAGTTCCGGAGATATAAAGATAAGCAATCCAATAACATCGGAATTCTCTCACCTCTCAAAAACTCTCATAGGAAATATATATGAAGTCATATCAGGTGCGATAAAAAAAGGATGGTATAACGTAAGAGTATTTGAAATAAATAGGATATTTCAGGGGAAAGGAGTAGAAAAAGAGGTCATATCATTTGGCATACATGGCAACTCATTCCCACCATTATGGACTTTCCCAAAGAGAAGAGGAGACATATTTGATATGAAAGGTATAGTAGATATACTCTTGCCTTCCGCAACATTTGAACCAGCAAAAGATGACCTCCTCACATATGCTTTTATCATAAAGAAGGGAGATGAAGTAGTAGGAAAAATCGGTGCTATTTTTGACAAAAAGCTTGATTCAGAGGTCCTCCTGTGCGAAATTGAAACATCAAAAATTGAAATTGAAAGATTGGATACAGCAAAAATAGGTATGTTCTACTCAGAACTCCCAATGCTCCAAAGAGATATATCATTCTTCATACCTGAAAACCTATCGTGGCAGGACATAAAACACATATTTTTAAAACCCGCAATCGCAGATGCCTTCATTATCGATATATGGGAACCAAGAAAAGAAAAAAACATAGAAGATAGGGGAACAATAATGAAAAAAAGTATAGCGGTCAGAATAATCATAAGACAAAGTGGAGAAAAAACTATGACATCAGAGGAAGTAAACATGATATTGAAGCAGATAATATCAGAGCTTCAACATATAGGTGTAGAAGTTAGGGCAGCACATATAACATAAATGATGAATGATAAGTGTGGAAAAATAAAGGTAAGGTAAAGAAATATAAAAAGTTAAGAAATATAAAGAAATATAAGTGAATTGAATTAATGAAGTGAGCGAATGATAAACGAAATGAAACAAAACGAAATGAAACAAAACGAAACGAAATAAAAAATTCCAAAATATTTTTCTTGACTTAAAATTATCTGTATGCCCGACATAAGCGTAGCGCTTACAGGAGTTAGGACGTTTCTTGGTACAAATTTAGCAATAAGACTGCAGAATATACCTGGTGTAAAGCTCACAGTTATTGATAAATACAAACCAAGTTTTCTGAATGATGCAGTGAAGTTCTATAGAGTAGACTTGACAGACCCCCGAGCTGATATGATGATATACGAGGCAATAGAAAGGGAGAAAGTAGATACATTTTTACATCTTGCATTTTTTGAGGAGTGGGTTCCACTATCATCGTCATTTGTGCATGAAGTTCAGGCGATAGGAACATGGCATGTTCTTAATGCATGCGCAAAAAGAAAGGTTCGGAAATTCATATTATCCTCAACAACAGAGGTATATGGAGCACACCCGATGAATCCAAATCTCATAAAGGAGGATGCTCCACTGAGAATAAGGCAAGACTACGGATGCATCAGAGACAGAGTTGAAGCTGAAGAACTCACCCGAAAATTTGCGAGGAAAAATCCAGATACAAAAGTATTTATTTTGAGAAAGTGCCCAGCTATGGGAGACCGCGTGAAAAATTTTATGACATGGTATCTTTCCGGTACACTCATATTCACAATACTTGGTTTTGACCCAATGATGCAGTTCATACACCAAGAGGACCTGATAGATGCTTTCATGAGGGTAACAATAGACGAAACGGAAGCACCAGGGGGGATTTACAACATAACAGGCAGAGGAGCACTACCACTATACTACATAATAAGGCTTATGGGTAAGATAAATATTCCAATACTTTACTCATGGGCATACGCAATATGTGCAGCTTTAAGAAGCATAGGTCTCGCTCCGTTTCCACCTCAGCACATAGATTACATAAGATATACGTTCGTTGCGGATGGAACAAAATCAAAAGATTACCTTGGATTTATTCCAAAGTATTCAACACGGGAAGTTGTAGAAGAGTTTGCTGGATACATAAAACTCAAAAAAGTAAAGCTTAAATCAAAATGAGATTTTGTTTTAGTTTTATGATACCTTCCTTCCCTATATATCGCGAACCAGAAAGCATACATCCACAAACGCCACGCTGACGATTTATCCTCTCCGCATTTCTATTTAACTTCCTCAAAATAGGATAGAAAATATAGGAAAGGTATGCAAAAGGTCCCACACCTATTTTCTTCATAACCATAAAGACAGCATCCTCCCCCCAGTAAATTCTCTCATCACCTTCAGGAATAAAGTAAAGTGCAAAAGGGAATTGACTACCCATAAACTCCGAAAGTGTATCCAACGCATGACTTATGGGAACTATCTTGACATCAAATCTCTCAAGAAAACGAACAACACGAGAACAGAACAAACAACCATCATCAAATAATAAAACCCCTAACATGTAATTAATAAATAAATCATCATTTTATAGATAAACCATACACAAAACAATTTTCTCAACTTTACTATAAAGAATTATCCAATGTGCGGAATTTTCAAAATGCTCCCTGAAAAAACCAATCCATTAAGAACCATTCTACATAAAACCGAAAACTGAGAACTGAGACCCCAGGCGCACAGCCTGCCAATAGAAAAAAAGAAAGAAAAAATAACGAGCAAAAATTGTAGTAAGAAAAATAAAACAAAGAAATATCAGAACAATTAATCATTAATTATTTTCTTGATGAGGATACTAATAGTTGATGACCATGAACCGATGCGAAAGATACTCAAAAATATACTGAGAAAAATAGGTTTTGATGATATGGATGAGGCAGCAGATGGAAGAGAAGCACTTTCAAGACTCAAAGAAAAAAGATTCGACCTCGTACTCCTTGACTGGAATATGCCAAATATGAACGGTGCAGAGGTCATCAAACAGATGAAAGCAGATGAAAACCTGAAAAATATCCCCGTGATAATGGTCACAGCAGAGACCTCAAAAGAAAAGGTTATAGAAGCCATAAAACTTGGTATATCAGAGTATATCGTCAAACCCTTCACTCCGGAAACGCTGAAAAAGAAAATAGAAAGCGTAACAAAAAAGTGATTCAGTCCAAACGCAAAAGGTCAGAATCCAAAAAAGATTTAAGAACACCAGAAGCTACCTTAACAAAATCTTCAATCTTCACACTCTCAACATGACTTTTACCAATATCATCAAGAAAAATAACGTTTATATGATCCCCTCTCGTTTTTTTGTCAAGCCTCATTGAAGATAAAATATCAAAAAAAGCACTGGCTATCCTACTACCAATACCACCGGACGGTAAATCCGAAATATTACCAAGTCCAAAGTCTCTTATGAGACTTTCAACCTCATCACCTATCTTCTTCCCCTGAAAAATATCAGAGATTTTTGCCTCAGCTATCATACCCAATGCTACCGCAAAACCGTGAGGTATACTATACCCTAAAGATGCTTCAATAGCATGTCCAACCGTATGACCAAAGTTAAGGAGCATCCTCAAACCCGTCTCTTCATTCTCATCAGAAGACACAATATCCGCCTTTATACAACCACACCTGAAAATCACATGAGAGAGAATTTCTTCGTCAGACCTTGTGAGTATGCTATCTTTGTTCTTCAGAATATATCGGTAAAGTTCGCTATCAAGCGATATAGCATACTTGAGAACCTCACCCATACCAGACATAAATTCTCTCTGAGGTAAAGTTGATACAAACAATGTATCACATATAACAAGTGAAGGTTGATATATAGTCCCAATCATATTTTTTGCTTTCCTGGTGTTAACCCCAGTTTTTCCACCTATTGATGAGTCAACCTGAGCAAGAAGAGTTGTAGGGATATTTATATATCTTATACCTCTCAACCATGTAGATGCAACAAATCCCACAAGGTCGCCAAAAACACCACCACCTAAAACAACAATAAGATCACTCTTTTTTATATCAAACTCCACCAATTTGTTCCACAGAAAGATGGCGTAAAAAATATCTTTTGTTTTCTCGCCTTCCGGAAGGTCTACAAAAAAAACTTGGTAATCACTCAAAAACTTCCTTACTAAATCTTCTAATGTCTTGACTTCATCCTCTTGAATACGGTTGACCTTATAGGTAAGTTCCCTTATGCCATGCGAGGACACAACCATGCATCTTTTCGTGTCCGGAAAGAGCCTTCTTATTCTATTTTTCGTCACCGGATTTGTAAAAATATTCCTGCCAACGAGAACATCATATGATCTTGGTCCAAGGTTTACTCTGATAGTCTTCATACCAAAAATATTGGTCAGCATTACTTCGATTTCAGAAACTATCTCATCTACACTTTTAGATGATACATCAACCGCAAAATCACAGATACGATACCATTTCTCTCTCAATTTGTGCAGTTCTGAAATTTTTTTCTCAACATCTCCTTTGAGGAGCGGGCGGACCTCTTGTTCCTGCTCCCTAAGTCTTCTTATAAGCATGTGAGGTTCTGCGTAAAGATTTATCACAATACCATTTTTCCTTACGAGGTGCAGGTTCTCTTCACGAGTTACAGAACCACCGCCCAAGGAAATGACAGCATCACCGCTCAAAAAAACAACTTTCTTCAACTCATCAGATTCAACAAAGCGGAAATATTCTTCTCCTTTCTCTTCAAATATCTCTGAAATACTCTTCCCCTCCCTTTTCTGTATATTTTCATCAATGTCAATAAAATCCCATCCGAGCCTTTCTGCAAGCTTTCTCCCACAAGTAGTTTTGCCAGAACCCGGAAGACCTGTGAGGAAAATCTTCATTTTTTAAGTGGTTTTCTTGCTGTGCAAGGTTCATCTCTTGAATGCCAGAATGATATTTCTTTTTCCTCAAGAGTCCTACAGCAGAGGAAAATATCATCCCCGTCCAAATCCGCCGGGAAATCAACAGTTCCATACTCCACATCACGCAGTATCACTCCATACTTTTCAAGTTCATCAAAAAGCTGTCTTAGCATTTGCCTTGTTTTTATCGTCCTATCAAGCACCCCTTCCTTATCGTATGGATTATCCCTGAAATTGAGTATAAGACGAGATGCATCTAAAAGACATTTTGAATATTCTCTTCCCCTATTTTTTATGTCCATAACTATCGACCTTATTTCTCCGAGAGCCTCCTGAGCCCTTTCAATTGAATAAATCTTCAAAATCTTGCTGTGTGGCGACGGTGGGATTCGAACCCACGACACAGGGCTTATGAGACCCCTGCTCTACCACTGAGCTACGTCGCCATCTAATATAATTAAAGCATACAGAAGCAGAAAAGGAAAAAACAAAAAGCGAGAAACAGTGAGGGAAAACAGCAACTCATCTAAAAGCAAAAAATTGCTTAAATTTACATCAGATAAAAATAAAAAGAGGAAAATAAAGAGGAGAGAAAAAATGGAAGTTTTGAAGAGAGGGGGTATAATAAGTAAGATAAAGGGAACTGGAATGTTTAGGTTTCTGAGCAATGAAGAATTCGAGGGATTAGATAAATTCATCAACATATTGAGCTTTAATGAGGGAGAGGTGATAATAAAGGAGGGAGAAAGAGCGGGGGGACTTTTCATTATCTTAGAGGGAAAAGTGAAGGTGATAAAAGATAATATTGAACTTGCTACACTTGTGAAAGAAGAATTTTTTGGAGAGGGAGATATTCTTATGTCAAGTCCTGCGTCAGCATCAGCTATTGCAGCATCTTCCCCGACCGAAATAATCTACATAATAAAGGGTGGAATTGATATTCTTGAAAAACAAAATCCCAAAATTGCAATGTTAATTTACAAATATTTCGCAAAAACAATATTTGCGCGTCTTGTAGCAATCGACAGAGAATATGTGAGAATATACTCTGAAATCCAGAACAAAGAAATAAGGGAAAAATTAGAGAGCATAAGAGAGAAGGTTTCCAGGTCAAGATTATAAAAGATCAAAATTTTAAAATTATGATCCATCCAACAGCAAAGATATCAAAAGGGGCATATGTATCTGAAAATGCTTCAATAGGTAAAGGAGTAATAATAGAAGACGGCGCATATATAGGAGAAAATGTCGAAGTCGGCGAAGAAACATATGTGGGTAAAGGTGCTATATTGGAGAAGAATACAAAAGTAGGCAAGAGAAACAGGATATATCATTATGCAGTAATAGGAACTCCTCCACAGCATCTTGAGTATAAAGGGGAGGAAACATTTGTTGAAATAGGAGACGACAATATTATACGTGAATTTGCAACGATACATAGGGGAACACCACAAGGAGGTGGAATAACAAAAATAGGGTCAAAAAATTTCATAATGGCTTATGCTCACATAGCGCACGATTGCAATGTGGGGTCGGAATGTGTAATAACAAGCTACACAGCACTCGCCGGACATACCGAAGTAGGAGATAGAACAGTGTTCGGCGGTTTGGCAGGAACACATCAATTTGTGAGGGTAGGAAAGCTTGTGATGGTAGGGGCAGGCTCATTCCCCGCAAAGGATATCCCACCATTCATGCTCGTAGCAGGTGTTGAAGCAAGGATCGTAGGTCTAAATATAGTAGGACTTAAAAGAGCGAAAATCCCACAAGAAGATATAGAGAAATTGAAAGAAGCGCTAAAAATCTACATTGATACTTCACTCAAAATATCCGATGTCATAGATAGAATAAAGGAAATAGACAATAAATCCACAGTAATAGAGGAGTTTGTGAGATTCTTAAGTTCGGAATCAAAAAGAGGTTTCCTCAGAAAGCATGAAAAGGACACTCTATCAGGCAGATGAAAAACAAGGAGAAGGAATTTTAATCCTTTCCAATCTCAAAACGGGCGAATCTTCTGACAACTATGTTTTCACCAAACTTTGAAATCATAAGTTTTATCATATCCTCAACTTTGCTTTTACCATCCCTAACCCATATCTGCTCGTAGAGACAATTTTCTTCAAAGAATTTTTCGAGTTTTCCTTTCGCAATCTTCTCAGCCACATGTTCCGGTTTTCCTTCTGCTTTGCTCTGTTCATAGTATATCTCAAATTCTCTTTTGATTACATCCTCAGGGACATCCTCCCTCCTTATCCAGCGCGGAGACATAGCTGCTATCTGCATAGCTATCTCATGCACAAATCTTCTAAACTCCTCATTCCTTGCAACAAAATCAGTTTCGCAATTAACCTCAACGAGAACTCCTATCCTCCCTCCTATGTGTATGTAGGAATCAATTATACCTTCTTTTGCCTCCCTGGCGAGTTTCTTCTCGGCCTTCGCTATTCCCCTTTTTCTCAGGATCTCAACTGCTTTCTCTATATCTCCTTGTGATTCTTCAAGAGCAGCCTTACAATCAGATAGACCGGCACCCGTTATCTCCTTCAATTCTCTCACCTTCTGAATAATGTCCTTCATCTGATTTTTTTCCTCCTTCAATAAAATCAACCACCCGCAAGAACTAAATCAAAACTTAAAAGTAAAAAATTAAAAGTCATATACTACCGCCAACGATAGTTCCGCTCTTTTCGCCTGTTTCCTCTGACCTCTGTCTTAAAATATGCAAAAGGACCGCCTGGTTCCATGAAAGCGACATTAATGTGCGAGAAAGAATATTCACAAGCGCCCCAATGACCATCCCTCTCAGCTCAGACATATCGGGAGAATCCATGAGAGCGACGGTGCTGTTTATGTCAAAAAATCTACCATCCATAAAAGATCCTCTGATCCTGTCACCACCTAAAGCCTTCACAAGTTCCTTTACCGCTTTTATCGGGTCTTCTTTGACAGCAAGAACCGCAATGGGCTCTTTAAAACTTATATTGAAAATCATTCTTAAGAATGCATTTTTGGCTACCTTCAGCTGGTTCCTGAGCTCCTTCATCTTCCGGCTCAATTCTACAAAATCATGCACACTAAGACCAGAAAAATTGAAAAAAATAAAATATTTATGATTTGCTTTTAGATCTTTGAGTTCCTCAAACTTCCTTCTCTTCCACTCCTTGTTCTTCTTAGGTATCATTAACTTTGTTTTATAACAACCAGAAATTTGTTTTTGCTTTTTTCAATTTTTTAATCTACCTAATAGTCTTTTTTGTTTGTTATACTTCGTGAACCAAATCATTTAAGCTTCTCCTTCCTGTTATATAAGGTTCTTCCGCAGGATAACCTATTGGTATTATTGCTATTGGTCTCAAGTTTCTTACACCTAATATTCTTCTGACCTCATCCTCGTCAAATGCTCCAACCCAACAGCTCCCTAATCCCAAGTTTGTAGCTGAAAGAATTGAAAAGACAGCAGCAATGGAAGCATCCTGAACTGAGTAAAGCTCTGCTCCCCTCTTTCCATACTTCCAAGCGGATACAACCGGATTAGCGCAAAAGACAAGAACTATAGGCGCCTTAGCTATAAAGTCTTGCCCCAAAGCAGCTTCCGCAAGTTCTTTCCTCTTCACCTCACTCCTGACCAAAAATATCTCATAAGCCTGTAAATTCCCCGCAGAAGGAGCAAGTCTTGTCAACTCTAAAATCTTCCAAATTTTCTCCTCCTCAACCTCCTTAGGCTGAAACGCTCTGACCGAATGTCTCCTCCTTATAACCTCCTCAAATTCCATCAAAGGAAAAATTAATTGAATATCCAAAAATATCGAATATTTAAGAATTTTGAATTGATAGAAATTAATAAATAGATAAAATGATATTAATAGATATATAGATATTTTATTTTTATTTTATTAAAAAATTTAAAATAGGTTCACATCCACATCAAGTGGCATAGGGTTTGTAATACACCAAACAGCAGGACATCCTTTCATAGCTATATTCCTTGCCCCTCTATTTTCTCTCTTGGTTCGTCAGCTTAGACTTCTATAGCGTGTTGTGGGTATCCTTACCTCTTTGCTCTTAAACAATACTTCTTCCTTTCTTACTTTCTTAATTTGTCTATATCTTTAATGGAACCTATGGCAAATGTTTGTTCCTGTCCCAGTAGATTTTGACGCAATTTCTTGGGTTGAAAAATTACTTCAACATCAGAAACCATATGTAAGCTATCTGCGTCTGGGTTCCAAGAGTAAATAAAGCCTATAATCCAATGCTCTTCAAATTCCCCATATGGAAATTTGCAACCTACCATCCTCTTTTTGGGATACAAGAAATAGCCAGCAAAACTACCGAGAGTAAATCCGCTTATTCTGTTTTTACCAATTCTTCTCGCAGTTTTTATGTCAATAGCAATCTTCTTATCACCGAACCCTCCTCTGGTAATTTCAGGATATTCCCTTGGGTCCCCCTTCAATTATATTACAGTTTTATTTTAGAACGAAATTGCCCATCGCTATTCCAAAACTGAGTTATAGCTATACTTTGAAAAAAATGCAGAGAGAAGATATAGTTAATTACAGCGCAAAGAGAAAAGAGCCTGCTGGCACAATTTCCAAAAAGAATTAAAGCAAATATTGAAAATTAATTTAATTCTATTTTAAAAATTTGGATAAACGGGTAATATTTGTAATTGAGGTAAAATTTCTGAAACACACAGGTAAGGAAAGAGAAAAATTCTGTAACAGGAAAGGGAAAAATTCTGTAAGTCATACATAACTTAAATAAATTATAAAATGAAGTTATAATGCTTGACGAGAGAGAGAGGTTTTATGAAAATATAAGAGAGCAGGTTCGCGAGTTTGCAGAGAAAGAAGTTCGCTCGATAGCGCACAAATATGACCTTCAAGATAAAGAGATACCATGGGAGATAATAAGAAAAATGGCAGAACTTGGATATTTTGGTATACTTGTTCCTGAGCAGTGGGGCGGGCTTGGACTTGACTATATGTCAATGGCGATCACCGCAGAAGAACTCTCCCGTGTATGGCTTTCTGTTGGAAGCGTGATGACAAGAAACATAATAGCGGAAACACTAATCTTAAACAATGGAACAGATGAACAAAAAAGGAGATATCTCCCACCTCTTGCAAAGGGAGAGATTTTCGCAGCAGCAGCGTTCACCGAGCCCAACGCAGGAAGCGACACTGCAGGAATGAAACTAAAAGCCGAAAAAACAAAAGGTGGATGGATCCTCAACGGAACAAAAACATGGTGCACATTTGCAAACAGAGCAAACATACTTTTGGTCCTCGCAAGAACAGAGACACATCCACAAAAAAGGCACCTTGGATTATCAATATTTATCGTGGAAAAAGAACCATCTGAAGCTCATGAAGGAATAAAACACCCGAACATACACGGTGAGCTAATAGAAACATTAGGATATCATGGTATGCACTGTTGGACGCTTCACTTTGAAGACTGTTTTGTGCCAGATGAAAACCTGATAGGTGCGGTCCCGGGCAAGGGTTTTTATCAACTGATGGCAACATATGAATCTGCAAGAATACAGACAGCAGCGAGAGCTGTTGGGGTAGCACAAGGTGCATTTGAACTCGCTATAAAATATGCAAAGGAAAGGATACAGTTTGAAAGACCAATCGCAGAATTCCAGCTTATAAGGGCAAAACTCGCAAAAATGCATACATATATTGAAGCAGCAAGACAACTCACATATCACGCCTGTAGAATGAAAGATACAGGAAAAAGATGCGACCTTGAGGCGGGGATGGCAAAGCTATACGCAGCAGAGATGGTAGAATATGTAACATCGGAGGCAATGCAGGTATTCGGCGGATACGGATACTCAAAAGAGTATGAAATAGAAAGATATTGGAGAGATGGAAGGCTTTTCAGGATATTCGAAGGGACATCAGAAATTCAGGAGGAGGTCATAGCAAAAAGATTACTTGAAATATACTAATGATAGATGATAGAAGGGAAAAGCGCAGTTGAAATATCAGAGCTTATAAAGAAAGGAGAAATCGGGGTAGAAGAGCTCACACAGTATTACATATCAAAGATAAGAGAGAAAGATGGTGAAATAAGGGCTTTTCTTGCCATTGCGGAAGAATTTGCACTGAAACAAGCAAAGGAAGTGCAGAAGAAAATAAGAGAACTCAGAGATATAAATTCTCCGCTTGTCGGAATCCCCATAGCTGTAAAAGACATAATAGCAACCCAGGGAATTGAAACAACATGTGCATCAAAGATATTGAAGGGATGGATACCCCCATATGATGCAACCGTGATAGGAAGACTGAAAGAAGCAGGTGTTATAATCATAGGGAAAACTAATCTTGATGAATTCGCAATGGGCTCGTCCACAGAGAACTCCGCTTTTTTCCCGACAAAAAATCCTTGGGACACACAAAGGGTTCCGGGAGGTTCATCGGGAGGTTCTGCCGCAGCGGTGGGAAGTGGCGAGGTTCTTATATCTCTCGGCACAGATACAGGAGGTTCAATAAGACAACCAGCATCATTTTGCGGTGTTGTGGGTCTATGCCCAACCTACGGGAGAGTATCAAGATATGGACTTGTCGCTTTTGCTTCATCCCTCGATAGGATAGGTCCTATCACCCTTTTCGTTGAGGATTCAGCAGCACTGCTTGACATCATAGGAGGGTATGACCCACTTGACTCAACATGCCCGCCCGCACCAAAAGACGACTACCTTAAAAGAGTAAAAGAAAACTTCAAAAAAGCAGAAGAAGGTGAACTCAAAAAAATCAAAATCGGAGTTCCAAAAGAATTTATGTCAGAAGGAGTAGATATAAGGGTGAAAAATATCGTTGAAAGAATGCTTCAAAAACTGCACGCTGAATTTGGATTTGAGTTAGTTGAGGTTTCACTCCCCCTCATCAAATATGCAGTACCAATATATTATATAGTCGCACCTGCGGAAGCATCATCAAACCTCGCAAGATACGATGGAATAAAATATGGAATGAGAGAAAATGCAAACGCACTGGAAGAACTATATAAAAAAACAAGAACGGAGGGATTTGGAGAAGAAGTCAGAAGAAGAATATTCATCGGAACATTTGTCCTTTCATCTGGTTATTACGACGCATACTATCTGAAAGCTCAAAAAGCAATAACACTGCTCAAAAGGGATTTTGATAGAATCCTTAGCGAAGTCGATTTTATAGCAGGTCCTGTCTCACCTGAAATACCCTTCAAACTCGGGGAGAAAAAGAAAGATCCAATAAAAATGTATCTTTCAGATATATTTACGATACCTTCAAGTTTAGCAGGATTACCCGCAATATCAGTGCCCGCAGGATTTGTGGAAGAAAACGGGAAAAAACTACCAGTCGGACTACAAATAATAGGACGAGCCTTTGATGAGGTAGGAATACTCACAATAGCAAAATGTGTAGAGAGCATAAACCAAAAAACAGAAAATAATATCTTCTACAAAAAATAAAAACGGAAAGATAAAATACGAAAATAAAAATGGAAGGACCAGAGAAACTTAAGCTCATTGAAATAGAATTTTCAAGAAGGAAGAGAGACACAATCACCGCATACTTTCTTTGCATTCTATTCTGGTTCGCAGGAGTGCACAAATTTTACATCGGAAAAACCTTAGAAGGGATAATATATATAATCCTTTTCCCGCTCGGAGCATTCATGACAGTATTTGGCTTCTTTTCCATCTCAGACACGATATTATACACAGGATTATCAGCGCTCGCAATCTTGGGATGCTTTATAATATACGATATTATCACGTTGTGGAAACAAGTAGATAAATCCAACGAAAAATTATACAGGGAAATATACGAAAAAATAAAAGGAGAACCATATAACATAACGAATGAAATACAATGAAAACTCAAACCCCCTCAACTTTGCTTCTTCTCCTTCTCATAAGCTCCTTCAAGACATCATCAAAAGGTATCCCAAGATACACAAAAAGAGCTATAATGTGGAAAAGGAGATCCGCAGCCTCCCAAACGACTGAATCTTTTTTACCAAAATCCTCATCAGTTTTAGCAACACACACTGGGTCATTTTCCTTCTCCCTCCTGATAGAAGCTTCGCAAAGCTCACCGGCTTCCTCCATTATCTTACTTATGATCCTTGTAAGACCTGCTCTGAAAAGTTCAGCGGTGTAACTCCCTTGCCTATCCACTCCTTCATCCATCTCCTTCTTTCTCTGCCTGAGAATTTTCTCGATCTCATAAATTATCCCCCCATCAAAATCCGAGCGCATCAGCTCAGCCTTACCCATATCAAAATTTTTTACCTCATAGAAAAAACACGAACTTTCATTGGTATGGCAAGCAGGACCAGCAGGCTCAACAAAGAAAATAAGAGAATCAAGATCACAGTCAGAAAAAATGCGAAATACCCTCATAGTATTTCCGCTTTCTTCACCCTTTTTCCATATCTTATCCCTCTCGCGCGAATAAAAATGCGCAAACCCGGTTTTGAAAGTTTTCTCAAGAGACTCCAGTGAAGAAAAGGCAAGCATAAGGATTTTACCGCTTTTCCTATCTACAACAACAGTGGGGATAAGCCCCCCGCCCTTTTCAAAATTCAACTTATCGTCGCCTCTATCCATTTTCAAAAATCTCTTCCGAACACTTATATTTTTACCCTCGGCTTTATTTCCCTGAAAGGGAAAAGCTTTTTCCTTTTCTCCTCATACTCCCTTATTTTTTCCTCATATTTCAGTGTAAGAGCTATATCATCAAGACCTTCAATAAGGCAAATCTTTCTGAATGAGTCAATTTCAAAACCTAACGAAAAGCCGAAATCATCATATATTATTTGCCTCTGAAGGTCAACATTAAGATAGTATACCTCTCCCCTCTTTTCAAAATCATAAACTTTCTGAAACATAACATCCACAACTTTTTCATCAAGCGTGATAAGCAGTATACCATTTTTGAAAGCATTATTGTAAAATATATCTCCGAACTTCGGAGATATTATAACCCTGAAACCAAAATCGTATAGTGCCCAAACAGCATGCTCCCTTGAACTTCCTGTCCCGAAATTTTTCCTCGCCAAAAGTATAGTAGCTCTGTTATATGGAACTTTATTCAAAACAAAATCAGGTCTTGGTTTTCCATCATCATAATAACGCCAATTATAAAATAGAAATTCCCCGAAACCCGTTCGCTCAATCCTCTTGAGGAATTGCTTGGGAATAATCTGGTCTGTATCAACATCTGCAATATCAAGAGGAGCAACAATACCACGCCAACTTCTCAGAGGTTCCATATCATAAAAATAGTGAGAATAACATCTAAAAAAAAGAAGTCAGAATTTTAGGAATTTATATAAACCTTCGTCCGTGCCATCGGAACCTGACCACCATGCCAACAACTTTAAACTCACAAGTTTATGCATCACCTTCCAGTCTCCACCGCCCCCAGTCTCCACCGCACCAGTCTCCACTGTATCCAGCCTCCTCCGCACCCCCTCTCCAACGCACTATGCCTTCAAACAAACCCTGCCTCCACCGCAATCTCCCCCCAGAAAAATCCATTTATTTAAAACAAAATCAGAGCATATCAATAAATCACCTTATACAATAGAAAGAAATACGAAAGAATAGACCATGGCCGGTCGATCTTTTGGTGTAGGTCAAGTTATGAAAGAAATAAACAAAGCCACAGGAGTTATAAAAAATATATGGACGAACTTTAATTACTCAATTTCTATTTCGTAAAAGCTATGCACAACCGGATGCTTTGATTCAATGTTTTGCATATTAGGATAATCCTCTTCCCTGAGAAACCTTATAGTCTTCATACCAGCTTCAGCGGCTGAATCAAGTTCTTCCTCAACATCAGAGAGAAAAAGGATATGATGAGGCGGATATCCTACAATTTGAGAGATTTTTCTGTATGATTCCGGATTACATTTTCCACCAACTTTGGTATCAAAGTATCCGCTGAAAATATGCGTCATATCTCCATACTGAGTATGAGAGAACAACAACCTCTGCGCCCTTACTGAACCAGATGAAAAAACATATATGCTTATACCACGACTTTTCCAATCTCGTAAAACATCGTAGGCATCAGAATAAACACGACCCTTTATATCACCAGAGATATATCCCTCCTCCCATATAAGTCCCTGGAGCTCCTTCAGAGGTGTTTCTTTTCTGTCCGTATCTATTAAGTTTGAAATTAGAGAGATGGCATTGTTCATATCAAGATTACATGCTATTCTCATTGATAAATCTTCAATTATCTCCTTGACATGAGGTTTATTCCAATTTCTTCTGAGGAAATCGGCAAGTTTCTTTTTCGAATAAAGAAAAAGGACGTTTTTGACAAAAGATATCGGAGTAGTAGTGCCCTCTA
>FWWL01005613.1_pt1 | contig 19265 bp, 17 predicted proteins | sample 2228331 | NCBI WGS metagenome assembly FWWL01 (sample SAMEA103939775, study PRJEB20133) | metagenome | reverse complement strand
CGCGGGTCAAGCTGGTCGGGGGGGCGCCCTGCAGTGCGCTGATCGCGGGCTGGGCCGGCGATGGGGCGCGCAACCATGTCACCGGACTGGTCGAGATCGGCCCCAGCGTGTCGCTGCTGAGCTATGGCGAGCCGGTCGAGATCAGCGCCATCGTCGGCGTCGGCACACGCCAGGGCGTCGACATGAGCTGGGGCACAAAGCCGGTCTTCGGCCATTTCGGGCTGGATCTGGTCGGCGCGAATGGCGGGGTTTTGCGCATCGAGTCGATCCGGATCGAGGATATCACCTCGGCCTTCGTTCCCGCGCTGATCGACTGGGTGGATGTGCGCGATTACGGCGCGATGGGCGACGGTGTCACCAATGATCGCGCAGCCTTCATTGCGGCCGACCAGGCGTCGCGGGGCGGCGCCGCGCACGGCGGGCGGGGGCGTCGAAGGGGCTTGGCGCGTCGCTCCTGCACATCGCGAAGGCGCCGGGCAGCGGGAGCGGCGCGAAACCATGACGCGACACGGCGGCCAGTTCGGCGTAGCCGGTGAACAAGATGCCGTCCCTGGCCAGCAGCGCGTCGAGCGCGGCCACGGCCCGCGCGACGGTGGCCTCGTCGAAGTAGATCAACAGGTTCCGGCAGAACACCAGGTCGTACTGGCCGGCCTGCCGGGCGAATCCCGGCGCCAGCAGGTTCGCCTGGCTGAAGCCGACACGCTCGCGGATGCGCGCGTCGAGGTGGTATTCGCCCCCGTCCTCCTGGAAGTAGCGGTCGCGAAACGCGAGGTCGCGGCCACGGAAGGCGTTGCGCGTGTAGCGGCCGGCGCGCGCGCGCGCGATCGCCGCCGCCGAGACATCCATCGCGTCGATGGCGCAGGCCCCGGGTGCGATGCCGGCGCGGTCGAGCGCCATGGCGAGCGAATAGGGTTCCTCGCCGCCCGCGCAGGGCAGCGACAGGATGCGCAACTGGCGTGCCGGTTGCGCGGCCAGGCAGCGCAGCACCCAGGCGACCGCGGCGTCGAAAGCCTCGGCGTTCCGGAACATCCACGACTCGGGTACGACCACATGGTCGACCAGCGCGTGCAGTTCGGCGCCGCCAAGCAGGGCGAGGTAGGCGCCGCGCTCGGCCAGGCCGAGGCGGTCCATGCGCTCGCGCAGCGCGCGCTCGACGACTTCGGCGCCCAGGTCGATCCCGGTCGCCTCGCGCAGCAGGGCATGGGGGTTCATGCGGCGCTTTCCTCCGGATACAGCAGGGCGCAGGCCTCGGGGGTGAGCAGGCTCGCGCCCGTCACCAGTTGCAGCATGCCGGCGCCCGTGCTGGCGACCGGCCCCAGCCAGGGGGCGGCCGCCACGCCGGCCGGGCCGAACTGCGCGTCGGGCACCTCGTGCACCCCGATCACGTGCGCCGCCTGCAAACCGAGCGGGCGGACGGCGCCGCCCGGCAGGACGTAGTCGAGCAGCAGGATGCGCGTGTCATGGCGCACCGCGTCCGGCGAGAGGCCCGCCATGCGCGACAGGTCGAGCACCGGCACCGGCGCGCCGTGCAGGTCCAGCAGGCCGGCCACCCAGTCTGGGGCGCCGGGCAGGGGCGTCAGGCGCGCGGCCGGCAGCACGCGGTGCACGCCGGCCAGCGGCAGCCCGAAGCGGTCAGACCCGATGTGAAACACGAGCACCTTCATGACACCAGCACCTTCATCCGCGTCAGGCGCTCACCGAGAAATTGGCGACCGAGGATTGCAGTTCGCTGGCCGCATACTGCAACTGGTGCACCGCCTCGCTGGTTGCCTTGAGCGAATCCACCGTCTGCTGGCTGGCGTCGGACAGTTGCATCATGGTCTCGGTGATCTGGGTGGCCCCGGTCGCCTGCGCCTGCATCCCTTGCAGCACGATGTCGAAGCTCGGCGCGAGCTTGCGCACCTGGACCATCACCGAAGACAGTTGTTCGGCCATGCGGCGGGCGTCGGCCACGCTGCGCCGGATCTCCTCCGAAAACTTGTCCATGCCCATCACGCTGGCCGACACCGCCGACTGCATTTCCTTGAGCATCTGCTCGATATCCCAGGTCGAGACCGAGGTCTGGTCGGCCAGGCGCCGGATCTCGGTGGCGACCACGGCGAAGCCGCGTCCCGCCTCGCCCGCCTTCTCCGCCTCGATCGCGGCGTTCAGCGACAGGATGTTGGTCTGGTCGGCCACCTTGGTGATCGTGGTCAGGACGCTGTTGATGTTGCTCGCCTTGTCCGACAGCGCGGCCAGCTTGGCGTTGATCGAGTCGGTCGCCGCGACCATGTTCTGCATCGCCAGGTCCATGCGCTGCAGGTGGTCCTGGGCGTCGGCGGTGGCGCTGGTGGTGTGGTCGGCCACCACGGTCGCGTCTTCCATCGTGCGCAGCAACTGGGTGGTGTTGGCCGAGATCTCGCGCGTGGTGGACACGATCTCGACACTGGTCTGGGCCTGCTCGACACCGGTCGCCTCCTGCTGGCGTGCCGAGGCGGCGATCTGGGTGGCCGAGGCGGTGACCTGGATGCCGGCGCGCTGCACGTTGTCCAGCAGGCTGCGCAGGTTGTCGAACATCACGGCAAGGCCGGCGCCCAGGCGGCCGATGGCGTCGTCGCCGCGGATCTCGACCTTGCCGGTCAGGTCGCCCGAGGCGGCCTTCGACACCACCGCCAACAGCGAATCGACCTTGGCGCGCAGCGCGTTGGTGCCGGCCTGCTCGCGGGAGTGGTTGTCCTGTACTGCCTGGGCCATGCGGTTGAATTCGATCGCGACCTGGCCCAGTTCGTCCTTCGACAGCACTTCGGCGCGGGCCGAGGCGTTGCCAGCGGCAATGTCGCGCGCGGCATCGGTCAGTTGGCCCAGCGGACGGGAAATGGCGCGCATCATCAGCATCGCGATCGCGATGGCGAACAGCACGCACAGCACGCCGCCCAGGGTGAGCAGGCGGTTCATCGACGCGTGCAGCGCCACGGACTCCTCGGAGCGTTTGGCCAGCAGCCGGTTTTCCTCGTTCTCGACGGCGTTGAGCAGGTCGCGCATCTGCGCCACCAGGCGCGCCCCGCCGAGCACGGCGGCCTCGATTTCCGCAGCCGAGCGCGCGCCGCCCGCAGCCCTGCGCTTTTCGATCTGGGGCGTGATCCACTGCGCCATCCAGGAGCGGAGCATCGGGTCGAGCTGCTTCAGGCGGGCGTTCTGTTCGGGGTTGTCGGATGTCAGCGCGATGGCCCGCTCCAGGTGGGCGACCGCCTGCTGGTACTCGGCCGCGACGGGGACGACCAGGTCCTCCTGCCCCGTCAGCAGGAATCCGCGGGCGGCGGCCTGCACCTGCAGTACCGAGGTCGCCACATGGTTCGTTTCGAGCAATACTTCTAGCGTGTGCCGATCCCAGTCGTTCGCCTCCGACAGTTTGGCGAAGTTGACGTAGGCCAGGGCGAGCAGGCACAGGATGATCACGACGATCGACGACAGGCCGAGTGCCAGTTTGTTCTTGATGCTCAGAGCGTTCAGCATGCGGGATCAACAGGGGAGGGGGGAAAGCGCTAGGGTAACATCCCAGGGCGTGCCTGGGGGTATCAAATGCTGCGGCTGAACAACAAAAAAGGGTGCCCGGTGCTGTTATGTCAGGCAAGGGCGGTCAGGCCGTGGCGCTGGCGCGCGGCCTGGCATTTGGCGTCGCCGATCTGCACTTCGCGGCAGGGACCGGGGCGCTGGTCGTAGACCGCGCAGGTCATCGGGCCGGCCTCTCCAGGGCCCAGTGCGGCGCAATGCGGCCGGGCGGCGTTCGTGCCGGCCATGCAGAGCAGATGAGGGGTGAGCCGCTCGGTCAGCGCGTCCGGCAGGCCGAGTTCGACCGCTTCGGCCCAGTAGAAGGACACGCGAAAGCTCTTGCAGCAGGCGCCGCAACGCACGCACGGGTTCTCGCTCATCTCGCTCATGACGCGAGATTCTAGCGCGGGGCACGGACGAAAAAAAGCCACCCGGAGGTGGCGATGCGCAGGGGGCGAGCGGCGCTCGGGGAAGGGTGCCCACCAGCGACTGTGCCGGTGGGCACCAGTGCCCACCCTACCTGCGCTTGGCACGCGCCTTGGCGGCGATACGCATGCGCAGCGCGTTGAGCTTGATGAAACCGCCCGCGTCGGCCTGGTTGTAGGCGCCGCCGTCCTCGTCGAAGGTGGCGATGTTCATGTCGAACAGCGAGTCGGTCTTCGAGTCGCGCGAGACGACGATCACGTTGCCCTTGTAGAGCTTGACGCGCACCTGGCCGTTCACGCTTTGCTGGGTGTGGTCGATCAGGGTCTGCAGCGCCACGCGCTCCGGCGCCCACCAATAGCCGTTGTAGATCAGCGAAGCGTAGCGCGGCATCAGGTCGTCCTTCAGGTGCGCCACTTCACGGTCGAGCGTGATCGACTCGATCGCGCGGTGCGCGCGCAGCATGATGGTGCCGCCCGGCGTCTCGTAGCAGCCGCGCGACTTCATGCCGACGTAGCGGTTCTCCACCAGGTCCAGGCGGCCGATGCCGTGCTTGCCGCCCAGGCGGTTCAGTTCGGTCAGCACCTGGGCCGGGCTCATGCGCTTGCCGTTCAGGGCCACGATGTCGCCCTTTTCGTATTCGATGTCCAGGTATTCGGCCTCGTCCGGCGCCTGCTCCGGGCTCACGGTCCAGCGCCACATCGATTCCTCGGCCTCGGCACCCGGGTTCTCCAGGTGGCGGCCCTCGAAGCTGATGTGCAGCAGGTTGGCGTCCATCGAGTAGGGCGCGCCGCCGTTCTTGTGCTTCATGTCGATCTCGATGCCGGCATCTTCAGCGTACTTGAGCAGCTTCTCGCGCGAGAGCAGGTCCCACTCGCGCCACGGGGCGATGATCTTGACGTCCGGCTTGAGCGCGTAGGCGCCCAGTTCGAAGCGCACCTGGTCGTTGCCCTTGCCGGTCGCGCCGTGCGAGACGGCGTCGGCGCCGGTTTCGTTGGCGATCTCGATCAGGCGCTTGGCGATCAGGGGACGCGCGATCGAGGTGCCCAGCAGGTATTCGCCTTCGTACACCGTGTTGGCGCGGAACATCGGGAACACGAAGTCGCGCACGAACTCCTCGCGCACGTCGTCGATGTAGATGTTTTCCGGCTTGATGCCGAACTTGATGGCCTTGGCGCGTGCCGGCTCGAGTTCTTCACCCTGGCCCAGGTCGGCGGTGAAGGTGACGATCTCGCACTTGTAATTGTCCTGCAGCCATTTGAGGATGACCGAGGTGTCCAGGCCGCCGGAGTAGGCGAGTACTACTTTTTTGATGTCGCTCATGGGAGTTCCAATGATGAAGAGACGTGGGGGAGGTTGGTGGGGATGAAATGGTCAGCCGGCCGTCGCGCGCGTCCCGGATGGGGCGGGCGCTGGGACCGACGATCAAACAAGGGTTAAGGTTGATGGATGTGTTAGTCGTTGTCGATCCGGCCAAGCAGCAGGTATTCGATCAGGGCCTTTTGCACGTGCAGGCGGTTCTCGGCCTCGTCCCAGACGACGGACTGCGGGCCGTCGATGACTTCGGCCGCCACTTCCTCGCCGCGGTGGGCCGGCAGGCAGTGCATGAACAGCGCGTCCGGCGCGGCGCGCGCCATCTTTGCCGCGTCCACGATGAAGCCGTCGAAGGCCTTCAGGCGTTCGGCGTTTTCCTTCTCGTAGCCCATGCTGGTCCAGACGTCGGTGTTGACCAGGTGCGCGCCGGCGCAGGCGTCGGACGGGTTGTCGAACAGCGTGTAGCGCCGGGTCGAGACCAGGCCCGGATCGAGCTCGTAGCCCTTCGGGGTCGCGATGTTCAGATGGAAGCCGAACACCTCGGCCGCCTGCAGCCAGGAATACAGCATGTTGTTGGCATCGCCGATCCAGGCCACGGTCTTGCCGGCGATCGGGCCGCGGTGCTCGTAGAAGGTGAACACGTCGGCCAGCACCTGGCAGGGGTGGTGCTCGTTGGTCAGGCCGTTAATCACCGGCACGCGCGAATGGGCGGCGAAGCGCTCGATGATGTCCTGGCCGAAGGTGCGCACCATGATGATGTCGCACATGCGGCTCATCACCTGGCCGGCGTCCTCGACCGGCTCGCCGCGGCCGAGCTGGCTGTCGCGGGTGTTCAGGTAGATCGCGGCGCCGCCGAGCTGGTGCATGCCGGCCTCGAAGGACAGGCGGGTGCGGGTCGAGCTCTTTTCGAAGACCATCACCAGGGTGCGGTCGACGAGCGGGTGGTAGACCTCGTAGTTCTTGAACTTGCGCTTGATGAGTTTCGCGCGTTCGATGACGTATTCGAACTCGTCGAAGCTGAAGTCTGAGAACTGGAGGAAGTGCTTGATCGGTTGGGTGCCTTGCATGGAGGTATTCGCTATCTGTATGTCCCCTGATTATACGGGCTTTTGCTTGCCGTTAGGGAAAGCAGCGCGCACGGCGGTGTCCGGATCAATACAGCGTCTGCGAGGACTCGTGCACCAGTTGCGCGTACAACTCGTGGCGCATGCGCGCGATGTGTCCGTCGGCCACCGCGCCCAGCACCGCGCACTGCGGTTCGGCCAGGTGGTGGCAGTTGTAGTATTTGCAACCGCCCAGGTAGGGGGCGAACTCGACGAAGGCGCGCTCCAGCATCCCTTCGGTCAGGTGGTACAGGCCGAACTCCTGGAAACCCGGCGAATCGATGATCGACGCGCCGCCCGGCAGCCAGTACAGGCGGGTGAATGTGGTCGTATGCTTGCCGGTGTCGAGCGCCTCGGAGATCTCGCGCACGGCGATGTCGGCGTCCGGCACCAGCAGGTTGATCAGCGAGGACTTGCCCATGCCGGACTGGCCGATGAAGATCGACGAGTGCCCTTCGAGCAGGGGCATCAGGGTCGCCACCGCCTCCTCGGGGCGGGCGCGCGCCGACAGTTCGTGCAGCGGGTAGCCGAGCCGGGTGTAGGCGGCCACCCGCTCGCGCGCGCGCGGCAGCAGCTCGGCGACGTCGGTCTTGTTCAGGATCAGGTGGGCCTCGACGCCCGCCGCCTCGCAGGCCACCAGCGCGCGCGAGACCAGGTCGTCGGAAAAGCCCGGCTCGGTCGCCACCACGATGAACAGGCGCGAGATGTTCGCCGCCAGCAGCTTGGACTTGTACTGGTCCGACCGGTACAGCAAGGTCTTGCGCTCGGCGATCTTCTCGATCACCGCCTGGTCCTCCGAGGTCATCTTCAGGTGGACCACGTCGCCCACCGCCACGTTGGTCTTCTTGCCCCGGGTGACGCACTGGAGCATCTTGCCCCCGGCGTCGGCCAGGTAGTGGCGCCCGTGCGCCGCGATGATGGTGCCGCTCAGCTCCTTCATGCCTGGCCCCGCGCTGCGTAGACCGCGTCGGCCTTCGCCGCGCAGATGAAGTCGTTGGCGCTGAGCGCGTTGCCGGCCGAGTGGGTGGTGAAGGACACCGTGCAGTGCTTGTAGCCCACGGCCAGGTCCGGGTGGTGGTTCTGCCCGTGGATCATCCAGGCCAGTGCGTTCACGAAGGCGATCGTCTCGTGGTAGTCGCGCAGCGTGAAGCGGCGCACCAGGCGGCCGTCCCAGGCGCTCCACTCGGGAACCTGTGGCAGCAGCGCCGCGATCGCGTCCGCCTCCAGCGCCGGCGCGCCGTGGGTGCAGGTCTGTTCGATCAGCTTCATGCGGCCGCCAGGTTCAGGTGCTTGACCCGCACCGACGCGGGCGGGTGCGAGTCGTAGACCGCCGAGTGCAGTGGATCGGGCGTGAGGGTCGAGGCGTTGTCCTCGTACATCTTGACCAGGGCCGACACCAGGTGGCGGTAGTCGGTGTGGCGCGCCGCGAAGGCGTCGGCCTCGAATTCGTGCTTGCGCGAGGTGATCGAATTGAGCGGCGCCAGCATGAAGGTGAACACCGGCAGCACCAGCGCGAACAGGATCAGGGCCATGCCGTCGTTCGGCGCGTTCAGGAAGGGCAGCACGCCAAGGCCGGTGTAGAACCAGGCCTGGTTCTTCAGGTAGCCCAGCAGCGCGAGGAAGGCCAGCGAGAGCGTGAACAGGACCACGATGCGCTTGATGATGTGGCGCAGCTTGAAGTGGCCCAGTTCGTGCGCCAGCACGGCCTCGATCTCGTGCGGCTCCAGGCGCGCGAGCAGGGTGTCGAAGAACACGATGCGCTTGTTGCTGCCGAAGCCGGAGAAGTAGGCGTTGCCGTGCGCGCTGCGCTTGGAGCCGTCCATCACGAACAGGCCCTTGGAGGCGAAGCCCACGCGCGCCATCAGGCCCTCGATGCGGGCCTTGAGGGATTCGTCCTGCAGCGGCGTGAACTTGTTGAACAGCGGCGCGATCACGGTCGGGTACAAGACCATCATCAGCAGCTGGAAGCCGCTCCAGACGAACCAGGCGTACAGCCACCACAGTTCGCCGCTCTTTTCCATCAGGGTGAGTACCACCCACAGCAGGGGCAGGCCGATCGCGGCGCCCACCAGCGCGCCCTTGGCCATGTCGGCCAGCCACAGTCCGGGCGTCATCTTGTTGAAGCCGAAGCGCTGCTCCAGCACGAACTGGCGGTACCAGTCCAGCGGCAGGTCGAGCAGTCCGGCGATCACGGCGAAAGCGACCACCAATGCCATCTGGTGTAGCATCCCCGGACCGGTCACTTCGAGCAGCCCGATCGACAGTGCCTGCAGGCCGCCGAGCAGCGTGAAGCCGATCAGGACGGCGCCGGCCCACAGCATCGTCGCGATGCCCAGGCGGGTCTTGGCGACGGTGTAGTCGGCCGCCTTCTGGTGTGCCGCGAGCGGCACCTTGGCGGCGAACTCGTCCGGCACCCTGGCGCGGTGGCTCTGCACGTGGCGGATCTGGCGCGCGGCGAGCCAGAAGCGCAAGCTGAGCGTGAGCAGGAAGAAAGCGACGAACAAAACCGAAAACGCGAGTGAAGACATGCTGTGCCTGTGAGAAAATGCAGGATTGATTAGGCAAAGAGAGAATTATGTCACAAGCCACTGATTCCGCAGTAAGCACGGCCGCGCAACGGCCCAACGAGTTCAACCTGGTCTGGGTCGACATGGAGATGACCGGCCTGGATCCGGACACCGACCGCATCATCGAAGTGGCGGTGGTGGTCACCGATCCGAACCTGAATGTGCTGGCCGAAGGGCCGGTGTTCGCGATCCACCAGAGCGACGAAGTGCTCGACAAGATGGACGCCTGGAACAAGGGCACGCACGGCCGCTCGGGCCTGATCGACCGCGTGCGCGCTTCGACCGTGACCGAGGCCGACGCCGAGGCCGCGCTGATTTCCTTCCTCAAGAACTTCGTCCCCTCCGGCAAGTCGCCGATGTGCGGCAACACCATCTGCCAGGACCGGCGCTTCATGGCGCGCGGCATGCCCAAGCTGGAAGCCTTCTTCCACTACCGCAACCTGGACGTGTCCACGCTCAAGGAACTGTGCCGGCGCTGGAAGCCGGAACTGGCGGCCGGTTTCAAGAAGCACCAGAAGCACACGGCGCTGGCCGACATCATCGAGTCGGTCGAGGAGCTGCGCTACTACCGCGAGCATTTCATCAAGCTGTAACGGTCGCGCGACAGCGCCACCATCCGTCGCGGATGGGGGCACAAGTGCCTTGCGCGGCCCGGCCCACCCTACGGTAGGACCCCGCACGGTTCGTCGTGGGCGGGGCCGCTGAGGCACAAGTGCCCAGCTGCCGCCGAGGCCGCCAGCGCGGGGTTTCCGGAAATCGCACACCTGCGCCATCCGCGCGCCCACGTCCGGCATCCTGTCCCGTTTGCGCCGCGCCTCCTGTCTGGTTCTGTCTCGTTCTGTCTGTTTTGCCGACGCTGCGTCAATGAGTCTGGATTCGACAAAACGAGACAGGATGCGCACGTCAAACGAGACGCGATGCCGCATGGCGGGGCAGGGGCAAACCCAACGCCCTCCCGATCCTGCGGCGGTCATGCCACAAGGTAACAATAAACCCCGTCCGATTGCGTAACTTTATGGAAACATGTGCGAGAATGCCGCCCATGGTCAATTTCTCGCACAACGGCTTTGGCAATCAGGGGCAGATGCTGGCGCTGATGCGCGAGCGCGACTGGGGAAACTCGCCACTTGGCGCGCCCGAGACCTGGCCTCCCGCCCTGGCCACCGCGGCCAGCATGATGCTGCACTCCGCCTTCCCCATGTTCGTCGCCTGGGGCGGCGAACTGCGCCTGCTCTACAACGACGCCTACGCCCGCCTGCTCGGCGACAAGCACCCGGCCGCGCTCGGGCAGCCCATGCAGCGGGTATGGGGCGCCCTGTGGCCCGACATCGTGCCGCTGATCGATCGCGCCATGTCGGGCAAGCCCGTGCACTATTCGGACATGCCGGCCACCGTCCTGCGTGACGGCTACCCGGAGCAGGTCTATCTCACCTTCTCGTATGCGCCCCTGCACGACGCCTCCGGGGTCGCGGGCGTGTACTGCACCTGTATCGACACCACCGACCGCGTGATGGATGAGGCGCGCGCCGCCTTTGAACTGCGCGTGTCGGACGCCCTGCGCCCGCTTGACTCGGCGGAAGACGTGATCGCCACCGCCAGCGAGCTGCTGGGCGGGCAGTTGGACGTGAGCCGCGTGCTGTATGCCGAAATGGACCACGAGCGCGGCACCTTCGTCGTGCCGCGCTATTGGGCGCATAGCGGCGCCGCGGACCTGTCGCGCGACTGGTTCCGGCTGGACGACTTCGGACGCGAGATCGGCGACGCCCTGCGGGCCGGCACCGTGGTGCGCGTGGAGGACGCCCGCTGCGACCCGCGCACCTCGGCCTTCGCGAATGCCTACGCCGCGGACGGTATCCGCGCGTTGATGGTGGTGCCGCTGGTCAAATCCGGCCGCCTGATCGCCTGCCTGGGCGTGGACAGCTCGACCCCTCGCCGCTGGAGCGGGCAGGATGTGCACCTGGCGCGCGAGGTGGCCGAGCGCACCTGGGCCGCTGCCCGGATGGCGCGCGCCCAGGCCGACCTGCGCGAGGAGCGCGACCGCAGCCGCTACATCTTCGACACCATCGCCGAGGGCTTCGCCCTGTTCGACCGCGACTGGACCGTGTTGCAGCTGAACGCCGAGGGCGAACGCATCACGCGCATGCGCGCAGAGGATGTCATCGGGCGCAACCACTGGGACCTGTTCCCGGCGGCCGCCGAGACCGCGGCCGGGCGCATGTATTTCGAGGTGATGCGCACGCGCCAGCCCGGCTGCGCCGAATATTGCGCCTCCTTCCCCGACGGCGAACAGGTCTGGACCGAGACGCGCGCCTATCCGACCCAGGACGGCGGTATCGCCTCCTTCTTCCGCGACATCACGGACCGCCGGCGTGCGGAGGAGAGGCTGAAGGAGGCGGACCGCCGCAAGGACGAGTTCCTGGCGATGCTGGCGCACGAACTGCGCAACCCGCTCGCGCCGATCAGCGCGGCGGCCGAGTTGCTGCGCATCGGCACGCTGGACGAGTCGCGGGTGCGCCAGAGCAGCGCCATCATCGGCCGCCAGGTGCGCCACATGACGCGCCTGGTGGACGACCTGCTGGACGTCTCGCGCGTCACGCGCGGCCTGATCACGCTGACGCGCGCGACGGTGGCGGCGCGCACGATCGTGGACGAGGCGGTGGAGCAGGTCGGGCCGGCCGTGCAGGCACGGCGCCAGCAACTGGTGGTGCGCTTCCAGGCCGGGTCCGCGATGGTCGAAGGCGACAAGGCGCGCCTGGTGCAGGTGCTGGCCAATGTGCTGGGGAATGCGACCAAGTACACGCCCGAGGGCCGGCGCATCGAACTATGCGCGGAAACGCGGGACGGGAAGCTGGTGCTGCGGGTGAGCGACGAGGGCATCGGCATGGAGCAGGAGCTGACCGCGCGGGTGTTCGACCTGTTCGCGCAGGCGGCGCGCTCGTCCGACCGCTCGCTGGGCGGCCTGGGGCTGGGCCTGGCCCTGGTCAAGCACCTGGTCGAGTTGCACGGCGGGGCGGTGTCCTGCTCCAGCCCTGGCCTGGGACGCGGCAGCGTCTTCGAGATCGGCCTGCCGCTGCTGGCGGCCGGGGCGCCCGCGCCACAGGAGGCGCACGCGGCGCCGCGCGGCTCGGGACGCCTGAAGGTGATGGTGGTGGACGACAACGTGGACGCGGCCGAGACCCTGGGCATGCTGCTCGAGGCATCCGGCTTCGAGGTGTGCGTCGAACACGACGGTCCGCACGCGCTGGCGCGGGCGCGCCTGGCGCTGCCGGACGCCTGCCTGCTCGACATCGGCCTGCCCGGCATGGATGGCAACGAACTGGCGCGCCGCCTGCGCGCCGACGCCGCCACCGCGCACATGGTGCTGGTCGCCGTGACCGGCTACGGCCAGGCGGGCGATCGCGATGCCGCGCTCGCGTCGGGCTTTGCCCACCATATGGTCAAGCCGGTCGATATCGACCGGCTGGTGGCCCTGCTGGAAGGCATCCGCGCCGGCGGCGCGGCGCCGGCTTAGCGAACCTGGGTGTAGTTCACCGGGATCCAGCGGTAGCCCTCGCCGTCCTTGCGCAGGTGGCCCAGGCCGGGGAACGGCAGGTGCGCCGCGCCGATCAGGTAGCCCGCCTTGGCGGCGGCATCGAACTCCTGCTTGCGCACGGCGGCGGCGGCCGAACGGTCGCTGTCAAAGCCGATGGTCACCGAGGGATGGGGCATCTGCACCGCCGCCACGTGCACCAGGTCGCCGGTCAGCAACAGCTTCTTGCCCTGGCTTTCCACGACAAACGAGGTGTGGCCCGGCGTGTGGCCGGGGGTGGCGTGGGAACGGATGCCCGGCACCAGGACCGTGTCCCCCTCGAAGGGCTTGAACTTGCCGGCCTTGACGTAGGGGCCGAGCGCGGTCTGCGCGGCCTGGAAGAAGCCCTTGCTCTGCTCGGGGGCCTTGTCCATGTTTTCCTTGCTCAGCCAGTAATCCGCTTCCGCCTTGTGCGCGCGCACGGTGGCGTTCGGGAAGACGAGGCGCGTGTCCTGCACGATGCCGCCGATGTGGTCGCCGTGGAAGTGGGTCAGGTAGATCTCGTCGACCTGCTCCGGCTGGTAGCCGGCGGCCTTCAGGTTCGCCACCAGCTTGCCGAGGGTCGGGCCGAAGAAGGCGCCGGCGCCGCTGTCGACCAGCACCAGTTTCTTGCCGGTGTTGATCAGGTAGGCGTTGTCCGAGGTTTCCAGCGGACTTTCCAGGAAGGACTGGGCCAGCGCCGCCTTGACCTTGTCCTCGTCCATCGACAGCAGCTTGGCCACCGGCAGTTCGACCGTGCCATCCGACAGCGGAGTGATCTCGAAGTCGCCCAGCATCATCCGGTAGTAGCCGGGCGCGTTCGACTTGACCATGGGCGCGGCGGCCAGGACCGGGGTGGCGAGGAGGGCGGCGGCCAATCCTGCGCTCATCGCCTTCAGGGCGTGCTGTTTCAGTGTCTTCATCTTCTTGTCCTTGTATGACGTGTTATTGACGCTTCCTCGGCGCGTTGTGCGCGCACTGTTGCGTATCGTACATCAACTACGGCGCGCCGGCGCCGGGGGGAAGGGCGGAGCCGGGTCAGATGATCTCGTTCCAGGTCGGCTTGCCCGCGTAGGGGCGGGTGTACTGGCAATACATGTTGTCGTACTCCGCCACGATCCGCTCGCCGTCCTTCAGCACGTAGTGGAACTGCTTGCACGGCGTTTCGCCCACCGGATGCGAGCCGGTCGCGGTGATCGTCACGTGGTACTTGTTGCCCTTCCAGCCGATGTGTTCGCCCTGCTTCAGGTTCACCAGCAGTTCGGTCATGCCCTCGGTATAGTTGCCTTTCTTGACCAGGGAACGGCCGCCCCAGGCGTCGAACGCATAGCCGCCTTCGCAGTCGTTGCACGGAATCTTGCTGGCTTGGCGGAAGGCCGTCTTGGCCGCCTTGGCCTGCTCGAACTTGAAGTCGCTGAAGCGCCAGACCGTGCACTGGCCGTTCTCCGGCCACAGGATGGCCGGCTCGAAGCCCTCGGGACGCGCGCCGACGCTGAGTTTGGCGCCGCGCACGACCTTGCAGCCCGGGGCGGCCGCGACCGCAGGGGCAGGGGCAGGGGCAGGGGCGGACGCGGCAGGGGCGGCCTGGGCCGCGTCCTGGACCCCGGCCGGCGTGGCCGCCGCCGGCACAGCTTCGGCCGCGGCGGCGGGTGCGCCATCCTGGGACGGCGATCCCGCGCCGTTGAACACGGTGTTGGCCGCGCCGGTGACGGCTTGCTGGATCTTGTCCTGCGCGACGCTTTGCACGGCCTGGGTGGCCGCGGACTTGAGGAAGTCGCCGAAGGACTGGGCATGGCTGTTCAGGGACACGCAGGCGCCCAGCATCAGGAGGAGGTGCGGTTTTTTCATGATGTGACGAGGTTGTTGAGGCAGCGGCGCCCCGGAGGGAGGGCGCGGCGCCACCGGAAATTGGATGGAAGAACCGCGCACAGTGTAGAGCACGGCCTTGCCGAAGTGTCACATCACCTGTGGGGGGAGTTTGGCGCCGCGGTCACAGCACGATCACGAGGTCCTCGCGAAACGCCTGCTGCTCGCCCTTGCTGGCATAGCCCAGGGGGTTGGCCACCACCCGGCAGGACCAGGGGCGGCCCTCCCGGACACCCTCGGCCAGGTAGTCGTTGCGGCAGTGCAGGTGGCCGTGCAACCACAGGTCGGCGTGGGGGAACAGGTCGTCCAGCGCGTTGCAGAAACCGGCCGTGCCGGCCGCCAGGCCGTAGCGCGGGTCGGCGCTGCGCAGGCTGGGCGCGAAATGCGTCACGACCACGGTCTTGCCCTCGAAGGGCCGGGCCAGCGCCGTGCGCAGCCAGGCCTGCGCCCCCAGCGACATCTCGCGCAAGCCTTCGGCCAGCACGGGTTCGCCGCCCTTGAGGGTGGTGTTCTTGCTGAGGTAGAAATTCGCAGCGCGGAAGGCCTTCTCGCGCAACTGGAGTCGCCGCGCCGGGTCCGGTTCGGCGCTGGCCAGCGCGTCGAAATCGCTCCAGAGCGTCGTGCCCACGAAGCGCACATGTCCAAGGGTGAGTACCTCGCCGTCGAGCCAGCCTATGTCCAGGTCGGCACAGATGCGGCGCAGGCGCGCATGGGCGTGTTCGTACTCGAGCGAGTCGAATTCGTGATTGCCGGGGACGAACAGGACGGTGGGGTGCCCGACCAGCGCCGCCGGGGCGAAGCGGCCCAGGCCGAAGTCTTCGCCGTCCAGGCGCGAGCCGCGCTGGTAGGAGCCGATGTCGCCCGCCAGGACGAGCACGTCGGTGCCGGGCGCGAGCACCGGGCGAAAGCCGGGATCGCGCTCGAGATGAAGGTCTGAAAGAAGCTGGATGCGCATGGAGGGGCAGTATAGCCGCAATCGCGGCCGCACCGCCCCGCCGGGCGCGGCAGGGAAGCCTAGTCGGCCAGCTTGGCCGCGACGCTGTCGCCGGCCTTGCCGTCCAGGGCGGCGGCCTTGCGCTTTTCCCAGTAATCGGCATTGCTGATGCCCAGGGCGGCCGGATCGAACACCGGGTCCTTGCCCGCCGCCTGTTGCGCCTCGTAGTCGCGCAGGCACTTGAAGGCGGTGTTGCGCAGCAGCAGGATCGCCACGATGTTCAGCCATGCCATCAGGCCCACGCCGATGTCGCCCAGCGCCCAGGCCAGGTCGGCGGTCTTGACCGTGCCGTACACGGTGGCGGCCATGATGCCGACCTTCAGCAGGAAGGTCAGCCAGGGGCGGCGCACGGTGCGGTTGATGTAGGCGATGTTGGTTTCCGCGATGTAGTAGTAGGCGACGATCGTGGTGAAGGCGAAGAACAGCAGGGCGATCGCGACGAACAGCGCGCCGAAGCCCGGCATGACGTTCTCCAGGGCGGTCTGCACGTAGCCCGGACCGGCCGCGACGCCGGCCACGCCGGAGTAGATGCGGCTGCCGTCGGCCGCTTCGACGTTGTACTGGCCGGTGATCAGGAGCATGAAGGCGGTTGCCGAGCAGACGAAGATGGTGTCCACGTACACCGAGAAGCCCTGCACCAGGCCCTGCTTGGCAGGATGGCTCACCTCGGCGGCGGACGAGGCGTGCGGACCGGTGCCCTGGCCGGCCTCGTTCGAGTACACGCCGCGCTTGACGCCCCACTGGATCGCCAGGCCGAGGATGGCGCCGAAGCCCGCTTCCAGGCCGAAGGCCGAGCGGAAGATCAGCGCCAGCACGCCCGGCAGGCGCTCGATGTTCAGGAAGATGATGATGCAGGCGACGATGATGTAGCCCAGCGCCATGAACGGCACCACGACTTCGGCGAAGGTGGCGATGCGCTTGACGCCGCCGAAGATGACGAAGCCCAGCGCGATGGCCAGCAGCGCGGCGGTGACGTTCGGGTCGATCCCGGTCGCGGTCCTCAGGCTCTCGGCGATCGAGTTGGCCTGCACGCCCGGCAGCAGCAGGCCGGTGGCGATGATGGTGGCGACCGCGAAGATCCAGGCGTACCACTTCATGCCCAGGCCCTTCTCGATGTAGAAGGCCGGACCGCCGCGGTATTCCTTGTTGATCTGTTCCTTGTAGACCTGGCCCAGCGTGGACTCGACGAAGGCCGAGCTGGCGCCGAAGAAGGCGACCGCCCACATCCAGAAGATGGCGCCCGGGCCGCCGAAGGTGATGGCGGTGGCGACGCCGGCGATGTTGCCGGTGCCCACGCGGCCGGCCAGGGTCATGGTCAGCGCCTGGAAGGACGAGACCCCCTGCTCCGAACTCTTGCCCTCGAACATCAACCGAATCATCTCGCGGACGTGGCGCACTTGGAGGAAGCGCGAACGGATCGAGAAGTACAAGCCGGCACCCAGGCATAGCGCGATCAGGGCCGGGCTCCAGATAATGCCGTTGACGGTATTAACCAGGTCGTTCATTTGTCAGGTGATCCCCATAACTGCAGGCGGCGGCAGGAACCGTCCGCCCTTTGTGTTGTCAAACTTCGGCCGGAAAAGTTGCCCAGCCTTCAAAGTCTGACACGATACCCGAAGCCGCCGCCGCTGCCTATTTTTATTTCAATGCAGCACGCACCCGATCGCACCATGCCCCGGCAGGTAGCTAGTGGCTAGTAGGCAAGTAGGGTGGGCTCTCGAGCCCACCAGGCCCCAAGCAAGTGGAGTGGGCTCTCGAGCCCACCACGCCCGGGCGCCGCCGGCGCCCTCAACCCGCCTCGGCCCCGCAACACTTCTTGAACTTCTTGCCGCTGCCACAAGGGCAATCGTCGTTGCGGCCCACCTTCGGTCCGTCGTTGCGCACGGTCTCGACCGCCGCCTTGCGGCGCGGCAGCCAGAAACGGTGGATCGCCGGCAGGTTCGCCTCGGCCTGCAGGGCCAGTTCGTGCGCCTTGACCGGGTCTTCCACCTCGGGCAATTCCTCTTCCTCGATCTCATCGGCGCCGAGCAGGTAGATCGGTCGCATCAGCGGCGCCGCCTCGGCGTCGTCGAAGATCGGGTCCCATGAACCCGGCCGCAGGTCCATGCCTTCCCAGAAACCCCAGCACCAGGCCTCCGCGTCGATCAGCGCCTTGCCGTCGACTTCGTGCTCGCAGTACAGCGGCTCGAATTCCTTGGGCGCGACCTCGAAGGTGATCAGCACCTCGTTCATGAAGCGCATGATCAGGTTGACGATCCGCTCTTCCTCCTTGACGTTCTTCCACTTGGGCGCGCTCTTGCCATCCTCGCCCCAGACGCGCGGCAACCACTCGGCGGGCATGACGGTTTCCGGGCCGATCGCGATCGCGGTCAGGTAGCCATGCAGGGTGTCCATGGTCATGGCGTCTTCGGGGCAACGTTCGGACAGCAGGAACTGGTCGAGGTCGTTGAATTCTTTTTCGCTGAGGGGCTGGTCGAGTTGCATGGGATGCTCTTGTTTCGATGAAGCCGCCAGTGTAACGCCTGGGCGGCGGCCCGCGCACGAAAATCGGTGGCGCATCTTACAATGGCGGCCATGGATAATCTTTCTTCCGGCCCGGATGGGCAAGCACACCCGTTCGGCCGGCTCGATCCGGGCCGCGTGCTCGACGCGATGGACAGCGTCGGCCTGCACGGCGACGGCCGCCTGCTGGCATTGAACAGCTACGAGAACCGCGTCTACCAGGTGGGGCGCGAGGAGGGCGCGCCGGTGGTGGTCAAGTTCTACCGGCCGCGGCGCTGGAGCGACGCCGCCATCCTCGAGGAACATGCCTTCGTGGCCGAACTGGCCGCGCGCGAAGTGCCGGTCGTGCCCGCGCTGGTGCTGGAAGGTCGCAGCCTGCACAGCTTCGAGGGTTTCCGTTTCGCCGTGTTCCCCAGCAGGGGCGGCCGCGCGCCCGAGTTGGGCGACCCGGCCGTGCTGGAGTGGATCGGGCGCTTCATCGGCCGCATCCACGCGGTCGGGGCGATCGTGCCTTACGCCACGCGTCCGCGGATCGATCCGGACACCTTCGGACAGGCGCCCTTCTCCTACCTGCGCGAACAGCGCTTCGTGCCGCCGGAACTGGCGGCCACCTACGACAGCGTGGTCACGCAAGCCCTGGCCGGCGTGGCGCGCTGCTACGAGCGGGCAGGGGAGTTGCCGCTCATCCGCCTGCACGGGGATTGTCATCCAGGCAACATCCTCTGGACCGAAGCCGGTCCGCATTTCGTCGATTTCGACGACAGCCGCATGGGCCCGGCGGTGCAGGACCTGTGGATGCTGCTGTCCGGCGAGCGTCACGAGATGGTGCGCCAGCTGGGCGACATACTGGCCGGCTACGAGGATTTCTGCGAATTCCACCCGCGCCAGCTGTACCTGGTGGAGGCGCTGCGCACCCTGCGCCTGATTCATTACTCGGCCTGGCTGGCGATGCGCTGGGACGACCCGGCCTTCCCGGCCGCGTTCCCCTGGTTCAACACCCAGCGCTACTGGCAGGACCGCATCCTGGAATTGCGCGAGCAGGTCGCCCTGATGGACGAGCCGCCCCTGTGGCCGGTGTAGCGCGACGGCCGCTGCCCTAAGTCTTTGTTTTAAACCCGGAATTGGACGGCTTTAGGCCGCCAGCTCAGCGTGACATCGGGCGTCCTTTGCCGGATAATCGCACGGAGCACGCCAGCCCGACAGAAAGAGCCATGGAACCCCAAGCCGCCAAACCCGACGCCGCCCCGACGACCGCCACCGTTCCCGCCGCCCCGGCCCAGCCGCAGCGCGGCCCGATCGAGATGCGCGAGATCCAGGAGGCCATCGCGCGGGTGGAGGCCGAGGCCAAGGCCAATTGCGCGGCCGAGAGCCGCGCCCACGCGGAGGCGCGCGCCCGCGCGCTGGCCGAGGAACGCGCCGCG
>FWWL01005611.1_pt1 | contig 19276 bp, 15 predicted proteins | sample 2228331 | NCBI WGS metagenome assembly FWWL01 (sample SAMEA103939775, study PRJEB20133) | metagenome | reverse complement strand
TTTAGAGCCAAGAAGCCAAAAATGTAATTCGACTTCTTGGCTATAATACAGTTAATCAGCGCTAACGTTTTCTAGATACTACTATCCTTCATTTATACAGTTATGAATAGATTTTCTGTATCCGTAGAGCATTTTTATTATCTCCTCAATTTTAGGGAATATTGTATCATATTTATCTTGAGTAATGTACTTTCTGAGTAATGCTAATTTTAGCCAGTTTATAGTTTCGCTAGCAGATCCTATTGCTACATTCAGATGGAATACTTCCCTCTTTGGTAATTGTTTTAGGGCATTCCCCTCTGCTATATTTGCAGAAATGCTTGTACAAGATCTTAGAATCTGAGGTTTCATAATATAGTCTTCTGACTTTGGAAAATCCTCTACAATATCATAAATTATCAAATTGAAATCCATCGCCTTTTGCCATACTTTAAGGGTAGAACAATCAGGTATATTAGTGGTATGTGTACTCTGCATGATATCATCCTCCATCAAATTTTTTGATATCACTATTATACGGATATTAAAACCAGAGTCAAATTTACAATTTAAAAAATAAAAATATATATAGATATGCAGAATATGTAAATTTATGATATAATCCATTTACATATTCACACCATACTTGTTATCGCAATTGTTGGCAATAGTTCACTAAGGCGAATATTTATTATAGCCTTTAATATATTGTAATGAATTGAAGCCATAGGTGAAGTCATGAAATATAGTAAAAAATGGCAATCTATCGTTACACTAATTTTGTCGGGTATATTTCTCTTTGAAATGGTCTTATATTTACAAAAAAATCACACCTTACCAACATTTAAATACGAACCAACTACCGAATCCGAAATAAAAGATGAATTAATTATTGCTTTATTTATGGACAATATTATTGCAGATAGCAGTAAATTTTATGATAATTATTTTCCGGATGGATTAGGATATATTAATTATGAGTTTAAGATTAAAGATATTAAAAAACTGGGTGAACCATTAAATATTTACATTACATTTGAGACAACACCAATAATAGGTCCACATATTCCTGTAGGTGATGATGAAATCACTTATAAAGTAAATGCATCTGGGGACATAACGTTGGAGAATTTTACTCATAAGAAATCGTACGAAATACCCTCACGGTTACAACCTAATATGATTAAGCCTTACCCCGAAATAAAGAATTAATATATCAATAAATAAAATTTGATTAAGGCATTTAATTCGAGTTTAGAGTTAGCAATAAAAATAGAAAATATAGTAGTTAGAAAATAATATCAATTATCTTCGCAATATCCTTGAAAAGGGAACATAATTCACATAATTATTATTGTAAAGAGTAATAGGGTGTTATAATCATAAAAAAAATAATAAATGAAGTGAGAAACATATGATAACAGAAAAAGATTTAAAGAAAATGTGCAAACCATATGACAATACTAAGGCCTATTACAGACCATTTATATGTAATGGAGAGTTATCACAAGTTAAAATATTTTTTGTCGGGATAAATCCGGCAACACCAATTTATGATAAGGATATTCGTATTAATGAATATGTCAGGTTACTTCTTAACTATGATGACTTTATTGCATTTTATAAAACAAACAGAATAAGAAAAGGAAAAACAGAACTATCAAGAACTAGAACCGGGATTAATTCATTTATGGACTGGTTGAGAAACAAGACTGATTCAAGCATTTTAGAAACTAATGCGATTACATATCCAACAGAAAACCTAAACCTATTATGGAAGGAACCTTTAGAACTAATAGATGAAGGAAAGAAAATTTTTTACGACATGCTTCTAAAGTTTATGCCAAATCTACTAATATTGCATGGCAAAGAAACGGTTGTGCAGGTAGTAAACTTATTCAATGAGATGGGTTTTAGATTTAATAGAATTGATTTGTCTCAACGAATGGAACAAATGGAGAATCAAGTTCCGCTTATAAATTTCGAATATCCAAATGGTAAAAAAGGATACATTATTTCTTGTAGGCATTTTATGTATTATGGTAGAAACGGGAATTCCTTTACTGAGTTTAGGAATAAATTAGAAGAGTTTATTAAAGGATTTAGCAGTAAATGTTAGGGCTTACGACAAGGAGGAAGAAACAATGGGTAAGATGCATGAAAGCATCATGCGGGGGCTAACAGAGGCGTTGGATGACGCAAAGCAAGACGCAAATGGAATAGGAATATTACATTATAATCTAAATAAAAATTGCTATGGTATATGGAAAAATGATCGATGGATAGTTGATGGACTTTCCCATGGCACTTCTCTTGTAGTATACGTTAATGGTGAATGGAAAGAAGATACTATCAAAATTAAGACTTACGATGAATGGTACCTTGTTTCTAACAGTAAAAAGGGTAGTGAATTGGAAGGAATACATGTGAAATACTAAATTAGTAATAATGTGTATGTAATCTTACATTGTGAGTTAAACTAATAATTACAGGAGTACTGTGTTCAATCCTCTAACTCATATAGTGACATAAAGTTTTTAAGATATAATTGAGCAACTATGGTTGCTTTTTTATTTGCAGAAAACTTGATTCTTTACCTAGTGAGTAAATATAATAGCCAGGCATATAAGGCATTTATATTTTATTAAACAAGGAGGAGTTAACATGATCAATAATTCATTATTAGTTGTAGCCGTCGATAATGGCAATAAAAACACAAAGGTACTTGGGATAGGCGATAATAATTTGACTTTTAGTTCCGGTTATTCAGAAACTGAGCATGAACCAATTACAAAAGATAATTTGCTAATATATAACAATAAGCATTATCAAGTCGGTGCTAAGCGGTTTAGTGTTATGTTTGATAAAACTGATGACGACAGAACTTTTATACTTACACTGGCAGCGATTGGGCATACACTAGGTACCCAGGGAATATCTGAAGCAAATATTGTACTTGCTGCTGGATTGCCGATATCTTCGTATGGAACATTAAGAACGAAGTTTAAGCAATATTTCATGAGGGAAAATGTCAGTTTTTCGTATCTTGAAAAGATGTATAAAATCAATATAGTTGACTGCTATGTTTTTCCACAAGGCTACGCAGCAGCATTATCTAAATATTCGGATTATAAAGACCTAAATGCAATATTTGTTGATTTGGGAGGGTATACAACCGATGTATTTCAAGTGAATCGAGGTTTACAACTCATATCTGAATCGGCAAGGACTTATAATAATGGAGTTATTACATTATTTAGAAACATTCAGCAGGAATTGTTTAAACTTAACATTAACGTATCTGAAATGCAGATAGAAGAAATTTTATGCAACAGAAAGCCGATACTTTTTGATGACAGAATAGTTCAAACAGTTAATTGCTTTACTGAGAAATATACAGATGACTTGATTAACAATTTGTGTGAGATATATGATTTAAAAGTTAATCCCTGTGTTTTTGTTGGTGGCGGTGCTATGTTGTTAAAGCATTTTATTGAAAATAACAATCGGGTGTCCTATATAGAGTTTTTGGATCAATATGCAAATTGTCGAGGCTATGAAATTCTGGCGAGAAAAGCCATTGAGAAAAAGGATGTGTAAGGCATGGGAGAAATAAAACGAATTAATCTATGTTTCTCAATGAATCGGAAAGAAGATAAGGAAGCCTATGAAAAGATAATTAATAACAGAAATAAGACGGAATTCATTGTAAATTCTGTCTTACAAAAAAACAATCCAGAAGTTATAACAGAAGATAAAATAAAGCAAATATTTAAGCAAGTAATTTCGGAAATTATCTTCTCGGAGAAAGTTATAGTCAAAAATGAAACTAGGATCGATGAAATACCGGATGATATTTTCGATATGTTTAGTAGGTTATAAGATACAAAAGGGCAGGATCAAACCTGTCCTTTTATTATGTCAAGCGAACATTTAAGAACACTAAAGAATGAATAAGGGTTCCATATTGTTCCTAGGTACATAAAAAATAAGAGCCTAATGGCTCTTATTCGTAAAAATTATCAGTGGCTAAGAAATAGTGTCTTTTGATTTTCAGGTAAATGTCATAAGTTTCCTTATCATCAATATCAATATTCCATTTCGGTATGATTTGTATCAAAACATGCTTTAATAAGTATTCAATCTTTTCTTTCTCGGACATTTTATAGAAATCTTTATTATGTCTAGTCCGGTTAAGTACTTGATCCACTGTTCTTTTAATGTTTGCATCTTTCTCGGCATCTTTGTCTGATGTGATTTTGGAGTTAATGCACTCGCAAAAGGTGATAGAACTAAAGAGTTGAATGTTAATGTTTATCATAACATCATCCTTTCTTATATGTGATGCGGGCATTATAATAAGTCATACTTTAAGATGTCAAGTAAATTTTAGAAAATAATATAAATGATTAAATTTCAGGTTAGACGTGTTTGAAAACAGGTATTATTATAATGAAATAAGACGGCTCCGAGATTTAGAATCATTTTCCTTATTAGAAGAATAATAAGAAATTTGGATTTGAATTAATGGGAAACGGAGTAATTTGATACGAAACATGTATTAAAAGAGAGAAGAAACCAATTCGATTCGTAACAAGCAAAAAATGTGATTCTAAATTAAGGTAAGCAGCATTCAAATATGGTTTACTTATTTATTTTCTAATAAAAAACAACTTTTCCGCTTATGTTCAGAAAAGTTGTTTTTTACAACTATGAATACTTAACAAGATGTGAAATCATCTTATTAATTTTCGGATATTCACTTTGGAACAGTTCCTGACTAAATTTTGGATATTCCTTTGCTATCCGAATAATTAACTCATGAAATTCTTCCGTCAAATCCAATGTGTAACCGGAATTAATATTCATTGAGTAATCTGACTCCAGCAATCCAATAGTGCATTCAAGATCTTTGTAGATCCATGAGGATTTACTATATATACATCTTATTGAATATAAAAGAGTACGAATTTCTTTTTTTAATTCGGTATTTTTCATAATATATCACCTCCTTTTGAGTATGGATATGATATATAATGATAATCTCACGTATCAAGTAAAAAATTTGTTATTGCCATTGTTTTTTATGCTTGACAAATCCTGCATTCATGGACATGAATTTAATTTAATTATCTCATTGTAGTGATATTAGGTATACCAAAATAATGGGTTTTTGAATCCCAATAGAGTGATGAAACAAGAGATATTTTACACTATTCGATATAAATTAATAATGCATCGATACACTTATAGAAAGAAGCGCAAACTAGATAGTGCGCTTCTTTTCTTTGAGATAGTATCAAGAGCAGGATTTGATCGTCATATCTGCAAAATCACGGCTTATATGGTCCGGATCCATCTTAAACTTAATTAGAAAATCTACGTATTTCTTATATTTACGGTTTTTCGGAGCCTGAGCAAATATTTGTTTCAACCTTTCTGCTTGTTCTGTAGTTCTAAAAGCACTTTTACAAAATATTTGTTTTTCTGTGGTAAATTTACGTGTTATTATCCTGATGAAAAACTTGTTTAAATGCGAATATACATTTTTTACAGTGTCGGGATTCATTAAATAACCTTCGATTTCCTCGCTCTTACCCACGAATTCAAACCAAAAGTCTATTAATACATTAATAGTAATATCTTCTTCATTCATTTGTAAAAAAGTATGAACTTGTTTTTTATGGATGTTATACCATATAGCAAAATCAATCATAGCCGAAAGTAAGATTATTTCTTGTTCTTCGCACAAGGCGGGGAAGGTTACAACGAATCTCCTATCAATTTCCTTGTCCATATATCATATACCTCCTATTTATGATTTTATATTATATAACATAACACACTTTCAAGTTGTATTTTACGAGTCAGGTCTGGAAATATGGACTTGAATTCTTTAGCATTAAAATTCTTTCTCATTTTCTCATTTATAAAAAAGAAAGACAAATATATACAGGAGTGATATAATTGAGACTAAAGTGGACCATCCTAAGGGAGGAAAAGGAAGAACATGACAAAATATACATCGATTTTAAAATCCAGACCCTATTTATACTTAGAACTTAAAAAGGCGGCAAACCTTTATAATCAGGGATTTAGCGAGGATGATATTAAAAATAAAGCATTAAATGAAAATATATTTGCTATGAACACTGAAGAGCGAAAAAGAGAAATTGCTTCAACGATTATTAATAGAATCCATGTAGTTGATGAGTTTATATTGAATCTGATTGCAAATGGGAGTCTGCAAACCAGTAAGCAGTTGGCCTTATATTGCATATTAAAAACTGATCAATTGTTTCTTGAGTTTATGAAGGAAGTGTATAGGGAAAAAATAATTCTGAAGGATTACATCCTTACGGAGAAAGACTTTAATATCTTCTTCAGAAGGAAATTAGAACAGTCCGAGCAAATAGCGGGCTGGAGGGATTATACGTTCTACAAATTGCAGCAAGTATATAGAAGGATCCTTATGGAAGCCGGATATATCAAGCGAGAAAAGGACGAGGTAGTAATTGTCTCGCAAATGGTAGAAGAGGTTGTTATTAGTCATTTAAAGGCTATAGGTGACGCTTTATACTTAGAAGTAATGACGGGAGAGAGATAATATGGATATATATGAAAGACTGGACAAGGTTTTACCTAAACTACAAGAGAAGCGGTTTCGTGAAAACAAAGGTTTAGGAAATGAAATCGGATATTATATTTTTGATTATGATCCGTCAGATGAATTAATAGTAAGAGAGCATATATCCTTTATTAAGCAAAAAATGAATAATGAAGATTCCGATATAAAAATTAAAGAATTTGATTTATATGAAATATGCTTGGAAATACTGGGGACTAAGTATTATCTGCAAAAAGTGTTAGATATGGAAACGGAAAAAGGAACGGACTATGCTATTAATGCCATAAAGAAAACACTTAGATTGACACAAAAAAATGATTTGATTGTTGAATATATAAGAGAGAGAGTTGATAAGTATGACATCGTATTTCTAACAGGTGTGGGAAAATCCTGGCCGATTATCAGGTCTCATACAATATTAAATACGCTGCATTCTGTAATAGATGACATTCCCCTGGTAATGTTCTTCCCAGGAACATATGACGGATTAGAACTAAAACTATTTGATGAGATAAAAGATGATAATTACTATAGAGCATTCAAGTTAATCGAAAGATAAGAAGTGGGGGCGAGGGATATGAAACTCAAAAAGATATTTTATAAGGATGTTGAAAGAGATATTAAGGGTGTAATCAAAATAGGGCAAGAAGATGATGTAAATGTCTATCAAGAACTAGAAGAGTATGTTGTCACGAGGGAATTAGCAAAACATTTTAGTGAATTTTTTGATGCCTACAAAAAGGGAAATAATAATTATACAGATAAGATGGGAGTATGGATATCGGGTTTCTTTGGAAGTGGTAAATCACACTTTTTAAAAATTTTATCCTATTTATTAGAGAATAAAGAAGTAAAAAGTAAAAAGGCTGTTCATTACTTTGATGACAAGTTGGATGATGCAATGGTATTGGCAGATATTAAAATGGCTGGAGATACTAGTGCTGATGTAATTTTATTTAATATAGATTCAAAATCAGACGCTAACTCAAAATCCAATAAAGACGCTATTATAAAAGTATTTATGAAAGTATACAATGAAATGCTCGGTTTTTGTTCGTCTTTGCCATGGGTTGCGGATCTGGAAAGACAATTGGTCAAAGATGGCTCATATGAAGCATTTAAATCAAAATTCATAAATATAACAGGAAATACGTGGGAGAATTCAAGAGAAGATTTTTATTTTGAGGAAGATAATATTGTTAAGGCTTTGGCTGAAACAACCAAGATGAGTGAGGATGCATCGAGAAACTGGTATAGCAAGGCAGAAGAAAATTATTCATTAAGCATAGAAAAGTTTGCTAATCTAGTAAAAGAGTATATAGAGGTCAAGGGCAATAACCATCATGTTGTTTTCCTAGTTGATGAAATTGGACAATATATAGGTGAAGATGTAGGGCTTATGCTCAACCTTCAAACAGTAGTAGAAGATTTAGGAACTTATTGTGGGGGTAGAGCATGGGTAATTGTTACATCCCAGCAGGACATAGATTCCATTACAAAAGTAAAAGGAAATGATTTCTCGAAGATCCAGGGCCGATTCAATACTAGGCTTAATCTGTCCTCTGCAAACGTAGATGAAGTAATTAAAAAGAGAATTCTTCAAAAAAACGATATTGCAATTGATACTTTGAAGTTGTTATATCAGGACAAGGAAGCAATAATAAAAAATTTAATTACGTTCTCTCCTGATACACCGGAGATGAAAACTTATAAGTCCAGTGTTGATTTTATAGCAATATACCCGTTCATACCTTACCAGTTTCATCTGCTGCAATCTGTATTTACAGGAATAAGGTTACACGGAGCAAGCGGTAAACATTTATCTGAAGGAGAACGTTCCTTGCTGAGTGCTTTTCAAGAGTCGGCTATTTTATATGTAGATAAGGAGATAGGATCACTTATACCTTTTTCAGCCTTTTATGAGACGATAGAGGCATTTTTGGATTCCAATATTAGGACGGTCATTATACATGCAGAGGATAACAGCCGTTTAACAAAAGAAGATATTGAAGTTTTAAAGATACTATTTTTAATAAAATATGTAAAAGAAATGCCATCCAATATTGAAAACATAGCAACATTAATGGTAAAGAATATTGATGATGATAAGATAGAATTAAAAAAACGGATTGAAGAAACAATTAAGCGGTTAATAAAAGAAACATTGATCCAGAAAAATGGCAATGAATATATCTTTCTTACCCACGATGAACAAGACATAAATAAAGAAATACAAAATATTCCCATAGATATTAGTGAAATAATACTTAAAATTGGGGAAGAAATATTCGAAGGAATCTATAATGAAAAAAGATATCGGTATAATGCAAGATACTATTTTGATTTTAATAAAAATATTGATGATAGATTACTGTCGCCCCAAAAGAGTGAAATTGGATTAAAAATCATTACTCCATTTTTTGATACCGGAATCGAATTGTCAGAACAAGAATTAAAAATGATGTCTGCAAGAGAAAATAATTTAATTATAAAACTTCCAGAGAATACAACATTCTTAGAAGAAATGGAAGAAATACTAAAAATTCAGACCTATTTATTAAGAAAAGGTGGCACATCCTCTACTCCTGTAATAGAAGAAATCAAAGTTAGAAAATCAAGAGAAGTAGCCGAAAGAAAAGATAGAGTAAAGTCTTTGTTAATTGAAGCACTAAAGTCAGCCGACGTATATACTAATATGCAAAAACTAGATATTAAGTCAAAGAATCCAATGGAAAGAATTAATGACGGCTTCAAGTACTTAATAGAAAGCATGTATAACAAATTAAATTATATTACAGAATTTGCAGAGTCTAATAAAGACTTAAATGATATTCTACTTAATGAAGATATGCAGATGAAACTCGTAGATGATACTCCAAATAAATTAGCATTTGATGAAATAGAATTATATGTTGAGAGAAATACGGAACGCAATATCCCAATGACCATTAAGAGCCTAATTATGCTTTACTCAAAGGCTCCTTATGGTTGGAAAGATATTGATGTTATTGGGATTGTATTAAGGTTGTTTAAAATTCAAGAAGTAAAATTGCAAATAGGAAGTGATACTTTAAATAAATCTGACAGGGATCTTATTAACTATTTAACCAAAAGAGAATATCAGGATAGATTAATCGTAAAAACAAGAGCCAAGGTATCCAATAAACTAATTACTAATGCCAAAAACATAACGAAAGAAGTATTTGGTATTACGTCATTACCTACCGATGAAGATGGATTGATGGATCGTTTTAAGAAACTATGTGAGCAGGAATTGACTCTTAGAAATACGGATACTAACGATTATGGAATCTATTTTTTACTAGAAGAATATAAGAATTATGGTTACTATCCAGGAAAAGAGGTTTTAGAAACTGGTCAAGCAATTTTTGAGGAAGTAGTGAAGATCAAAGATGTTAAAGAGTTTTATGAAAAACTTTTAGATATTCAAGAGAATTTATTAAAATATGAGGAAGAGGTTTTTGACGTAAAGAAGTTCTTTAAAAATCAAAAAGAACAATTCGACAAGGCTATTATTGCTATCAAGAAATTTGAGAGCAATAAAACCTATATATCGGATAGTGAAACAAATAGAATTGTGGAAGAAATGCAAAGTATTACTAAATTCAAACAGCCATACAACCAGATCCACAGACTTCCTGATCTTATTAATGAATTCATGGATATATTTAAAAAGCGATTGGAAGAAGAACGAAAGCCGGTAAGAGGTATTATTGAAGATGATCTAATAAGGGTGATTGATGATCTTAAATTATACGGATTTAAAGATGAATTAACTGATAAATTCAAAGAAAGTTTTGCTAATCTTATAAATCGTTTAGACAAAGCAAACAACTTTTATGAAGTCATTTCTATGAAGGAGGAATCTGATAGATTAAAGATGAATTGCTTCGATGAAATTGAAAAGGAAAAGGTTAAAAGAAAACCAATACCTGATATAAACCCTCCGATATTAACCGATGGAAGATCAGACGAGGTGTATAAACCTAAAGTAGTCAAAAATATCAGTATTGCTAATATATTGCATGGAACAACAATGATAGAAACCAAGGAAGACATTGAAGAAGTGTTAAAAGAAATTCGAAACAAACTTGTAAATGAATTAGATGAAAATACGAAATTAAAACTGATTTAATGAGTAGGGGGATATTAAGTGGATAAATCTGCGATAAAAAACTTCGCCGTTAGGGCAAGAATAAAACTAATCGAAGATATTACTCAAAAAACCTATGAACTTGGCATATCTCCAGATGAGATTAAGGGGGTAGATATCTTTGAAGGTGGGTTCAAAATTAAAGGTCTTATAAACAGTAAGACATATAAAAGTTATGAGAAAAGACAAAGAGATAAACTGTTAACCAAGATAGAAGAAAAGGGATATAAACAAGTTATTGAGGAAGTTGCATACACTTGGTTTAATCGATTCATTGCATTACGTTTTATGGAGGTTAATGAATACCTTCCAACTGGAATTAGGGTTCTATCATCGAAAGATGAGGGAAAGACAGAGCCGGACATCATAAAAGAAGCCGTGAATATTGATCTGGATGTGGATAAAGAGATAGTATATAAACTTGTAGATGCAAATGATACAGATGATTTATTCAAGTATCTTTTGATAAAGCAATGCAACCAACTCGGTCAAATTATGCCCATGGTTTTTGAAGAAATATCTGATTATACAGAACTTCTTTTACCGGATAATTTACTTGCAGAAGGCTCTATAATAAGAGATTTAGTAGAAAAAATTGATGAACAAGATTATAAGGATCAAGTAGAAATCATCGGTTGGATGTACCAGTACTATATATCGGAAAAGAAAGACGAAGTGTTTTCAGATTTGAAATTGAATAAGAAGATTTCCAAGGAAGATATTCCGGCGGCAACACAGTTATTCACTCCAAAATGGATTGTAAAGTATATGATTGAAAACTCACTTGGAAGATTATGGCTAGAGTCTCATCCGAATGTAGAGTTGCAAGCAAAATGGAAGTACTTTTTAGAAGAAGCAGAACAAGATGTTGAAGTGCAAAATAAATTAGATGAATTAATAAATCCCTATTTAAAACCTGAAGATATTAAGGTATTTGATCCTTCCTGTGGTAGTGGTCATATTTTAGTATATGCTTTTGATGTCCTTTATGATATTTACCTAGGAGACAATTACGCTGAAAGAGAAATCCCACAATTAATTCTCGAGAAAAACCTATTTGGACTAGATATAGATGATCGAGCAGGACAACTTGCGGCTTTTGCATTAATGATGAAGGCAAGAAATAAGAATAGAAGGATATTTAGAAAGAAAATAGAATTAAATATTTGTTCAATTCAGGAAAGCAATAGTATTCCTAAGCAGGCTATAGATTTTTTGTTAAAACCAAACAACATGTCAATAGACCAGTCAATTTGTAGAGACGATATTAAATCTTTAATTCAAATATTTAATGATGCTAAAGATTATGGATCTATATTACATGTAAAGGAATTAGATTTTAATGCTATTGAGAGAAAGATTGATGAAATCAGAAATGGAGATACGGTAGATTTATTTGAATTTCAATACAAAGAGATTATATTAGACAAGTTACCTAAACTTATTAAGCAAGCAAGAATAATGAGTGCAAAATATGAAATTGTCTGTACTAATCCACCATATATGGGACGGAAAAGTATGAATTCAAAATTAATAAAGTTTATTGATACTAGATTTCCTGATTCTAAAGCGGATCTCTTTGCTGTTTTTATGGAATTAGATAGCATATATCTTAAAGATAATTGTTTTATGTCAATGATAAATCAACATTCATGGATGTTTTTATCAAATTTTCAAAAGTTAAGACAAAAAGTTATAATAAATAAAGAAGTATGTAATATGATACATTTAGGATCCCGTGCTTTTGAAGAAATTGGTGGGGAAGTTGTTCAATCCACGGCTTATGTATTAAGAAATGTCAACTTAAATAAATACTATGGAAATTATATCAGGTTAGTTGACTATAATAATGCAAAAGAAAAAGAAAATAAGTTTTTATTAAGTATTAAGGAAGAGAAGGTTGATTATAGATATACTACAACTACTAAAGATTTCTATAAAATACCAGGAAACCCTATTGCGTACTGGGTTTCAAAAAAATTAATAAATATATTTAATAAAGAGATTCCTTTGTTAAAAATATCTGATGCAAAGAAGGGGTTAGATACATCAGATAACAATAGATTTTTAAGACTATGGTATGAAGTGAATTTTGATAATGTGGAACTAAATATTAAGGATAAAAATGAGTTATTAAAAAGTAAAGTGAAATGGTTCACTCTAAATAAAGGTGGTGGTTTTAGAAGATGGTATGGAAACAAAGAGTATGTTATTAATTGGGAAAAGGATGGCAAAGAATTAAGAGAATTTGAAAAATCAACGATTAGAAATGAAAATTATTATTTTAAAAAAGGAATAACTTGGTCAGATGTTTCTACAGGTCAATTCAGTGCAAGGTATGTTGACCATGGATTTCTATTTGATTCTACAGGACCAACCTTATTCTGCAAGGAAAAATATAATGAATATATTTTTTTGGCATATTTAAATAGTAAGGTGTTTCAGGTAATGGTAGATATAACATGTCCTGGTCTACATTATAGCAACGGTACAATTGCAAAAATGCCAATAAAACTAAATGGTTCTAATCTAACTACAATTGAAGAATATTCAAGAAGTAATGTTGAGATATCAAAACTTGATTGGGATTCGTTTGAAATCTCATGGGATTTCAAATTCCATCCACTCTTAAATTATTCAATTATTAAAAATAACATTGAAAATTATAAAATAGAAGTAGCCATTAGTAGGTGGTCAGAGTACACTAATGAGCAGTTTGAACAGTTAAAATATAATGAAAAGGAACTAAATAAAATATTTACTGATATTTATGGGCTTTATGACGAAATAACTCAAGATGATGAAGATAAGGGAATTACTATTAGCAAGGCAGATAGAGAAAGAGATATCAAATCTTTTATTTCCTATGCTGTTGGCTGTATGTTTGGGCGTTATTCTTTAGATGAAGATGGCTTAATCTTTACAGGCGAACAATATGACATCAATAGATACAAAACTTTTGTTCCGACAAAAGATAATATATTAGTTATAGTAGTTGATGATTACTTTGAAGATGATATTGTTAATAGGTTTGTAGATTTTGTAAAAGTAACCTTTGGAATAAATACTTTAGAGGAAAATCTTGATTATATTGCAGAAACATTAGGAAGCAAAACAGGTGAAACCTCAAGACAAAGCATTAGGAGATATTTCTTAAAAGATTTCTATAACGATCATGTTAGGATTTATAGTAAACATCCTATTTACTGGTTATTTGAAAGTGGAAAAGAGAATGGATTTAAGGCGCTAATCTATATGCACCGGTATGATATCTCAACAGTGGCAAGGGTGAGAACAGAGTACCTTCATAAATTGCAAAAGAAGTATGAATCTGAAGTTAAGAGATTAAACACCCTCATAGAATCAGACCTATCCGTAAGGGATAAGACTATTGCTATTAAGAAAAGAGACAGTATTATTAAACAGATTCAAGAGTGCCTTGTATATGATCAAGTTATTGCTCATGTTGCGAACCAAAAAGTAGAGATTGATTTAGATGACGGTGTAGCAATTAATTATGAGAAATTTCAGAATGTATTAATCCCTCAAGGGGAAGGAATGAAACCATTAAAAGCAAATTTACTGGCTAATATATAGCAAAAGTAGGTGAGGATATGAACTTAGCGGAAATAAAGACAATATTGGATGAAAACCTAAACAAAGAACCTTCTTATGGTAGGAAACGTAATATTATATTTTGGTATGACGCAGAGGCAGAGTTTGAAGAAGAATTCAAGGATATTGATTTAAAGAATGCCAAACTCGAGTATTTAACTAAAAATAATAGTTTCTATATTAAATATTTACTAGAGAAAGAAGATACTGATTCAAATTACTTGATCTATTCACCGAATTCTAAACCGTTACCAAGAGAAAATTGGCTCCTTGATATTGAGAAATACAGCGAAGAATTTTCAACTGATAAGGCTACTGTAATTATGAGGGATCTTGGTGTTAAAGATGAATCTTTAAGAAATGTATTTAGAAAATATATGAAGTTTTATAGTAATAAAGATAGATATAAGAAATTCTCGTCATATAATATACAGGACTTTTCCGAAGAGAAGATAGATATTGCAGTACTCTCAACCCTTTGCAAATTACCAGTAAATGATATTGAATTAGTAATAAAAAGCCTTCTAATGGAAGAATTAAAAGAAGAAAACAAACATTTAGAGGAAATAAAAAAATATGGTGATATAGATGCACTTTGGAATTTAATAGAGAAATATTATGGTTATCATCTGGAAGATAAGAGTTTTGAGCAGTTAATGATTATGTTCTTAATTACTAACCTAAATTATGTTTTAGAAGAAAAAATACCTACTCCATGGGAAATATTTATTTCTTCTAAAAAAGGTGATTCCATTATTTTTATCAATCATTTTATGAATCATGCTGCTGACGGTAAAGTATATGATGTATTGGCTAATCAAATTGAAGATAAATTAAAACTGAGTGAGTATATTAAAAGATGGAATATTGAGAAATACATTTTATGCGATACTTTTAAAGCATTCGATGATGAAATTATCACAGGACTTATAAATAACTTGGTTACAAAAGTAGGTGAATTCGAAAAGTATAGGAAAATAATAAACGGAAGAAGGACAAGTCACTGGTTCAACATTTTGAATAATGAATATGATGCTATTTATTATGCGATGGAGATTCTCAGATTAGAAAGTGAGTTAGACAAATCCATAAAAGGAACTACAGCATATGAAGTTATAGATTTTTATACAAAGATATATTATCAATTCGATTTCTTCTATAGAAAATTTTACTTAGCATATGATCATATAAGCGATAAAGAGAGATTTTCAGATCTGGTAGAGATTATAGAAAATATGTATACCAACTGGTATCTTGAGGATCTTTCAACAAAATGGTCACTAATTATTGAGAATGAACTAACCAATGATATAAGAATTAATGGTTTGGTAAAGCAGCAAGATTTCTTTGCTCAATACATAGCGACTCATTTAAGGAAAGAAGAAAGAGTCTTTGTAATTATTTCAGATGCATTTCGATACGAGGCTGCAAAAGAATTTAGTGATATCTTAAATAGGGATAAGCGAGGTGCAGTTGAGTTAACATATATGCAAGGTGTTGTTCCTTCTTATACCAAATTAGGTATGGCAGCACTACTACCACATAGAAAAATTGAAATCAATGAAAAGGCTGATGTCATAGTAGATAATGTAAATTCTTCAGGAACAGAAAACAGACAAAAAATACTTCAAGAATATTCGAACAATGCACTGGCTATCCAATACAATGATATAAAAGATATTAAACGCCCGGAATATAAAGAAGTATTTGATGGAAAAAAACTAGTCTATATCTACCACAATGTAATTGATGCAGTTGGAGATAAAGCGACTACAGAGCGAGATGTATTTGATGCAGTTGAGAGAACGTTTAATGACCTTAGTGAATTAATAAAAAATCTCGTTAATCATGTAAGTGCAACCAATATTTATATTACCTCTGACCATGGGTTTATTTATAGAAGATCATCTCTTAATGAATATAATAAGATGATGAAAACAAATACACAGACTATTGACGAAGGCAGAAGATTCATATTATCGAATGGAAAAGTAGATGAGCAAGGTATTCTGTCCTTATCGTTAAGTTATTTGCTTGGGAAAGATACTGACTTAAATGTAATTGTACCAAAAGGCGTTATGAGATTTAAATCTCAAGGAGCCGGGGACAATTACGTTCACGGAGGAGCATCCCTGCAAGAAATTGTGATTCCAGTGATTAAATTTAAAAATATACGGAAAGATGAGTTTAAATCATCTAAAGTAGAGGTTAAATTGACCAATATATCTAGGAAAATTACAAATAGAATAACATATTTGGAATTTTTCCAGACGGACAAGGTAGAAGATAAAAAACTACCAATTAGACTAAAACTGTATTTCCTTGATGAAATGGGTAATCGAATTTCGAATGAGAATATTATTATTGCAGATAGTAGATCGTCACAACCGAATGACCGTACTTATAGGGAAAAATTCACACTGAAAGACCAGTCTTACAATAAAACCAAAAAGTATTATTTAGTAATGGAAGATGAAGAGGAAACGGTAGAAAAAATTTATGAAAAAGTCCCATTTATGATAGACTTGGCAATCATGAATGACTTTGGATTTTAAAAAGATTGGCAGGTGATAAATATGGAGAATGGATTTAACGAAATAAGCCTAAATACAAAGTTAAATCAAAATTTTGCTGGTAGGGTAGTTAGAAAGGATCTAACTAAGAAAATAAAAGAAGGGGCTAATGTTCCAATATATGTACTGGAATATTTATTGGGTTTATACTGTGCTACTGATGATGAGGATAGTATCAACGAAGGTGTAGAGAGGGTTAAAAACATCCTTGCTGAGAATTTTGTAAGACCAGATGAAGCAGAGAAAGTAAAATCAAAAATTAGAGAAACTGGGCAGTATACAGTAATTGATAAAGTTACAGCCAAACTAAATGAAAAAAGAGATATTTATGAAGCAGAGTTTTCTAATTTGGGGTTAAAAGGAATCGAAATATCCCCTAAATATGTAAAGGAGTTCGAAAAACTTCTTGCCGGTGGTATATGGTGTATTCTGAAAATGAACTATTATTATGATGAGGAGGTAAAAGGTTCAAGCCCGTTTATCATAGTGAACTTAACACCAATACAAATGCCAAATTTGGATTTAGAAGAAATATTTCAGGGCAGAAGCCGTTTTACTAAAGATGAATGGATAGATGTTTTATTAAGATCCATAGGCATGGAACCCACCCAATTTAAGGATGCTGTGAAATGGCATTTATTAGCCCGTATGATACCATTGGTCGAAAACAATTATAATCTTTGTGAACTAGGACCAAGAGGTACTGGTAAATCACATATTTATAAAGAGATATCGCCCAACTCAATTCTAATATCTGGCGGACAGACTACGGTTGCCAATTTATTTTATAATATGGCAAATAAGAAAGTAGGACTTGTAGGTCTTTGGGATGCTGTTGCCTTTGATGAAGTGGCTGGTATTACTTTTAAAGATAAAGATGGAATACAAATCATGAAGGATTATATGGCTTCTGGTTCATTTGCAAGAGGGAGGGAAGAAAAAAACGCTTCTGCATCTATGGTTTTTGTTGGTAATATCAATCAAAGCGTAGATGTCTTAATTAAGACTTCACATTTATTTGATCCATTCCCTGAGGCTATGGCTTATGATGCTGCATTTTTTGACCGAATGCACTATTATTTACCCGGTTGGGAAATACCTAAATATAAGCCTGAATTCTTTACAAATGAATATGGGCTTATAACGGATTATCTGGCAGAGTTTTTCCGAGAAATGAGAAAAAGATCGTACTCTGATGCCATAGACAGATATTTTAATATGGGAAACAACTTAAATCAAAGAGACGTTATTGCAGTAAGAAAAACAGTTTCTGGACTCATAAAATTAGTATATCCAAATGGCGATTTTACAAAGGAAGATGTCGAGGAAATATTAAGGTATGCAATGGTTGGTAGAAGAAGAGTCAAAGAACAACTCAAGAAAATTGGTGGTATGGAATTCTACGATGTCCATTTTTCTTACATTGATAAGGAAACATTTAATGAGGAATTTGTATCAGTTCCTGAACAAGGTGGAGGTAAATTGATTCCGGATGGAATGGGCAAGCCAGGGCATGTTTATACCGTTGGGCATGGAGAGACAGGAATGATAGGCGTGTTTAAAATTGAGACTGAGGTGGTCCCTGGTACAGGAAAGTTTGATAGAAGTGGTCTTGGATCAAATAGAGAAGCCAAGGAAAATATTAATACAGCATTCAATTACTTTAAAGCGAACAAGAAGAATATTAGCGGATCTATTTCAGTTCAAAATTGTGATTACTTAATGCACATACAAGATATACAGGGAATAGGAGTTACTTCAGAACTGTCGCTTGCAGCATTTATAGCACTGTGTTCAGGAGCCTTAAAGAAGCCTATACAAAGCCAGATGGTGATATTAGGGACAATGAGCATTGGCGGTACGATAACCAAGGTAGAGGAACTAGCAAGCACGTTGCAGGTATGCTTTGATGCTGGTGCAAAGAAAATACTTTTACCTATGACATCTGCAGCCGATATACAGACGGTACCTTCTGAATTATTTACGAAATTTCAAACATCATTCTACCAAGATGTCGAGGATGCAGTGTTTAAAGCGTTGGGAGTGGAATAACCTTATATTGATAATTGAACATAATATGTTAAGAGAGATATCATAAATTTTATTGGTATCTCTCTTTTTTGTGCTTGAGAGTAAGTAAATGGAATTGAGATGATTCATTTGATAGACAAATTTTATAGTCTGTTACTAGTTAATAAGGAATGAGAAACAGCAGGTATTAAATTATGCGTAATCCGGTGAAAATGGACACCTAATCCGATTTTATCTGGACATCGGTTCCGATGCCGTCTGGACGGCTGTTCCGGT
>FWWL01004317.1_pt1 | contig 19285 bp, 17 predicted proteins | sample 2228331 | NCBI WGS metagenome assembly FWWL01 (sample SAMEA103939775, study PRJEB20133) | metagenome | reverse complement strand
CGGCCATCGCAACGCGCCACGGGACAAGCGTGGCCGCGCTGATGGCGCTGAACGGCCTGGCCAGTGCCGATCGCATCCAGGCCGGACAGATATTGCAGATCGGCGGCGCTGTCTCCCCGTTGCCCCAGTTGTCCGCCGACGGGCCGCTGATGCGCGTCCAATTCTGGCCGTGGCCACCCCGCCAGGGACAGACTATGGCGATCTGGCTGCAAACGCCGGCCGAAGTCAGCCCGACTCTTCGATTCGGCCACCAGACGATCCCGGTCACGGCCGCCGGCCGGCATAGCTGGGCCCTGATCCCGATCGACGCGCTCGCCGCGACCGAGACCCGGCCGCTGACGATCACCGTCGGCAGCATGACATGGGTGTTCCCGGTGACCATCTGGCCGGGGGCGTTCGAGGTACAGCAGATTCCTGCCTCGGCCAGCGACCCGATCCTGAGCCAGGTGGAGCGCGTGAATGCGGAGTGGGCGCGCATGGCAGCGTTGTTCGCCCGGCGCAGTGCCGACGGCTGGACACCGCGCAGCCGCTTCGTCCTGCCGCTGGCGGCCGACGTGAACTATGAACTCAGCTCGCCGTTCGGCTCACGGCGCACCTACGGCGGCAGCACCGGAATCAGCGCGCACGCCGGCGAGGATTTTGCCGCCCCCACAGGCACGCCGGTATTGGCCCCGGCGGCCGGAACCGTCGTGCTGGCCGAGTCGCTTTTCGTGCGCGGCAACGCAGTGGTGCTGGATCACGGCCGCGGGGTGTTGACAGGTTACTGGCACCTGGACACGCTGGCCGTCACCGCGGGCGAGCGCGTGCGGCCGGGACAGGTGCTGGGGACGGTGGGCAACACGGGGCTGAGCACAGGGCCCCATCTGCACTGGGAATTGCGCGTGGACGGTGTGGCGGTGGATCCGCTGCAGTGGCTCGAATGACAACACGCGGCACGCCGGACAACGCCGAAAACGCCGGCGCGCCGCGTGAGAGCTACTGAAGCTGTCTCTGACGAGCGAAAGAGACGGCCTACTTCTTCTCTGGCTTCTCCGGCGCAGGCTCGGCGGCTTCCTTGGCCGCTTTGCCCTTCGCCACCACCTCGACTTCGGCACTGGGTGCCGCAACCTCGGCTTCTTCGACCGCACCCGCGCGCGACAGCGTCAGGCTGAAGACGACATGATCGGCCGGGGTCACCACTTTGACGCCGGCCGGCACGACCAGGTCGCGCACCAGGAGCTCGTCGTCCGCCTGCTTCAGCTTCGACAGATCGGCCACAAGGTGGTTGGGGATGTCGTTGGGCAGACACTCGATTTCGACGGTGTCCAGGCTGCGCACGAGCACGAGGTCGCCGTTTGCCCGCATGGCCGGCGCCTCGCCTTCATGCACGATCGGCACATGGATCCGCAGGGCCTCTGTCAACGACACGGCCTGAAAATCCACATGCAGCAAGTTGTGGCGCACAGGATGCCGTTGTACCTCACGCGCCAGCACCTGCAGCGGGGCCTGTCCGGCGATCTGGAGCGTCATCAGGCCCGTCCCGACCTGGTGGAGCGCTTTCTGCAGGGCCTTGGCGTTGACCGCGATGGCCTGCGCCGGCACGTCTGGCCCGTAGACGATGGCCGGCACGCGTTCTTCATGGCGCAGCTCGCGCACGGGATGACGTCCCACCGCGCGCGGTTCAGCCTCCAGGACTATCTTCTCCATCGTTTCTCCTCTCGATCCGGCCCGTCAGGCCGGGAATTGGGTACGTGGCAAAGCTCGCCTTGCGGCGCAGCGAATGCAAAGAATAGCCCGGCACAAGCCGGGCTATGCGTACACAGCGAAACTATTTTACTCAAACGCTTCTATTTCGTCAAGAAGAGCTCAGAGCGCGATGACGCGATGATCTATCAGCCAGGTCACTGCCTCCTGGACCGCCTGCAGTGAGCCGTAGCGCGGGGCGTAGCCGATCAGCCGCCGCGCTTTGGCAATGCTGCAATTCGGGCTGTGCGCGATGTGATCCCAGGTGGCCCGTGCCTCTTCCTCGCTGACTGTCTTCCGCCATTCCTCCCACGGCAGATAGCGCAACCTGGCCTCCTGACCGAACCAGTCCGCCATCGCCTCGGCATAGCCCCGCAGCGAGAGCGCCGCTGGCGATACGACGTGAAAGCTCTCGCCCACGCTCGTGCTCCAGTGGCCGATGGCCTGGCAAAACGCCTGCGCCACATCGTCGGCGTGGACGTGATGCACCGTCTCCATGCCGAGGTTGGGCAATGCCAGCTCTTCCCCACGCGCCAGGGTAACGAACACCTGCGGGTTGAAATGGCCGGCAGGGTTCAGCGGCGCCCATCCCGGCCCAACGATATGTCCCGGATGGAGAATCGTGGCGGGAAAATCGCCCCGCCGAGCCTGCTCCAGCAGATACGCCTCAATGGCGGCCTTGTGGATGCCGTACTCGCCGAACGGCCGACGGGGCTGCGTCTCCTCGGTCGGCGCCTGCACCGTCGGCCCGTGCACCCAGATCGTGCCGCAATGCAGGAAGTGCAGCACCTGTCCCCGCAGCGCCTCCACCAGCTGGCGGGCGCTGTCCGGGTGAAAACAGATCATGTCCACGACGACGTCCGGCCTCAGGTCGCGGAGCCGCCGGCCGAACACGCCGGCCGCATCCTCGGCCACGCGATCGGCGACCACCATCTGCACCCGACGCCAGGCGGCATGAGGCCGGTAGGGCTGCCGCTGACCACGGCTGATGACGATCACCTCATGGCCGGCCTCAACCAGCCGCGGCACCAGATAGGTGCCCACGTGGCCAACGCCGCCGATGACAACGATACGCATATCTCACCTCACTGATACGTCTTGACAAGAAAGCTAACCGCCGGCGAAGAAAAGCGACTCATTCAGGAACGGCAGCAGCGCCATAAACACACCCTGGCTGGCCAGGCCGCGGCGGTCGAGCTTGCCGCGCGAGAGATAGCCGATGGCCCCGCCGGCCAGGCGCGTATCGCGGAGGCCACTGAGATCATCTATCACGGTGCCCAGTTCGACACCGTTCGCCAGCGGCGCTGCAACACCATCAGGCAGCTCGAAGTGCGCCGTGACGCCGAAGCCCAGGCGTTCCCGGGCATCGGCGATGCAGACGACGCCGAAGGCAAACCAGCGACCGTGCAGCTGAACAGCACCGCCTTCGATGCCGACGCAATAGTCTGCGGCCAGCCGTTGTTCGATGTTCAGATGGGCCAGGGCGCGCGCCCGATTCTCCGCGCCGGTGAAGGTCTCCTCCATGCCGATCGGCTGCCCGGCCACGCCAGAGGGGACTGCGATCGCCATCACTTCACAGGCTCCGAAAAAGCGGTTGAATACGTCTTCCACTGCGGCGATCTTGGTCGGATTGTGCGATCCCACCAGTATCTTCATCCAGCGCCTCACCCTCCTGTCTGCCCGGGAAGAGTTGATCTATTTCCTCTCGAACGCTGCATCGAAGGCCACGGCGGACGGCGGGAAGTCCAGCCGGCGCAGGAACGCGCACGCCTCGGCCGCACCATGCTCGCGATCCATCTTGCCGTCTTCCCACTCCACCGACAGCGGACCCCAGTAACCGATGTCGTTCAACGCACGGATGATCTCCTCGAAGTTGATGCAGCCGCGGCCCAACGAGCGAAAGTCCCAGAATCGCCGCGCATCACCGAAATTCAGATGCCCACCGAAGACGCCCGCCTCGGTCGGCTTCGACGACCACCACACATCCTTCATGTGCACATGGAAGATGCGGTCGGCGAAGCGCCGAATGAAGGCCACATAGTCTACCCCCTGGTAGCCGAAGTGGCTGGGATCGTAGTTGAAGCCGAACGCCGGGTGATAGTTGACCGCCTTCAGCGCCGCCTCGGCACTGGCGATGTCGAAGGCGATCTCTGTGGGGTGCACCTCCAGCCCGAACCTGACCCCCTCGGCCTGGAAGACGTCCAGGATCGGCGTCCACATCTCGGCAAAGAACTTCAGCCCCTTCTCCAGGAAGTCGGCCGGGTTGGGCGGGAAGGAGTAGACCATGTGCCAGATCGGCGAACCGGTGAAGCCCGGCACGACCTTCAGCCCCATCTTTGCGGCCGCGCGGGCCGTGTTCTTCATCTCCTCGGCCGCACGCGCGCGCACGCCGTCCTCTTTGCCGTCGCCCCAGATGCGCGGCGGCAGGATGCTCTTGTGGCGCTCGTCAATGCGGTCGCACACGGCCTGGCCCACCAGATGATTGCTGATGGCGAAGCACTTCAGGCCGTACTTGTTCAGGATGTCCCAGCGGCCGCGGATGTACGCGTCGCTCTCCAAGGCTTTGTCCACCTCGAAATGATCGCCCCAGCAGGCGAGCTCGAGGCCGTCGTAGCCGAATTGCCTGGCCTTCTCGCAGATCGTCTCGAACGTCAGGTCGGCCCATTGGCCGGTGAAGAGTGTGATTGGTCGTGGCATATGTACCCCCTTGCAATATGATGTGTGTAGAGTGGCTGTGTCTGCCCAACCTGCCTTAAAAATGGGTCAAGTACCGCGGGATTCCTCCCGCCCCGGCCTGCCGCGCGGGCGGCATGAATGCCGCGGTACGTTTTCACCCGCCGTGGTGACGCGCACGGCATGGCCACCTGGCCTGAAAATCGCCGCCGAGGGTGCCCCTGCTGTCGCAGGACCGCGCCGGCACCTGCGAGGATGCCTGGTACCTGAACGCGTACCCGCTTGCCTGAGACGTTGTGCGCCGACTGACGCACGGGCAACCGACGCCCCTTAACGATATACCCCATATTCGCGCGTAAAGTCAAACATCGCCTTCAGGTTCTCCGGCCTGGCTTCATCCAACATCACCGCGGCATCCATGATCAAGCCGGGGGTGCCCCGGGTGTAGTCAATGATCCGTTTGCAGTACGCCTTGACGTCATCGGGCGTGCCGCCCAGGAGCAGGATGTTGGGGACGTTGCCCATCAGGCAGATCTTGCCGCCCAGGGCGTCCCACGCGCGCTCGAAATTGGTGTTGGAGAGGTGATAAACGATCTTGCCGGCCGGCATGTCGGCGATGTGCTCGATCCGGCTCTCCCAATCGGCTTCCCAATAAACAATCGGGATGATCCCCTTGTCAATCAGCGCGAGCAGGCCCCGGCGCAAGTAGGGCCAATAGAACTCCTTGAACTGCGCATCGGACATGAACTCGCGCGTGGACTTGTGGACCCACACCCAGCAGAAAGGCAACGGCGCTCCAGCGGCGCCGGACCCGTATTCGACAAAGATCTTCGTTGCAATCTCCAACGCGGCATGAAGCTTGTCCGGCCGGCGGCGCATGTCGGCCAGGATCGCGCGCGTGCCGCGCAGGGTGTCACCGATGATGTCGAAAGGCGGCCAGTCCCAGCCGGCAAAGGCCATCGGGAAGCCTTTGGCTTTGGCCTCGCCCCAGTACTGGAATTGGGACGCCCACCATTTGGCTGCCTCTTCCGCGCCCGCCTGCACTGCCCGCAGCGATTCCTGGTACTCCGGAGTCAGCCAGAAGAAATTGAGATTCATCCAGCCTGACCACATGAAGCGCCGCCACGGGATCGTCTGTGCGAACCCTTCCATGGCTTTGAACTGCCGCGGAGCCCATTTCCCCAGCATGAAGCCCGACGGGTCGTAGATGAACTCGTCGTACTCATCGGCCGTCATGTATTCGCCCTCGACGTACTGGTACATGACGTCGTCGTCCAGGCCATGGCCGGGCCACTTGAAGGCTTTCCAGCCGTATAGCTCCATCGCCCTGGCCGGATACGCGAAGATAGGGCCGAAATCCACATCGGGCTGGAAATGGTCCAGGAATTTGTGGCAGGCCTGGCGAGCCAGCGCATAGTCGTTCATGGCATCCTTGAAGGTGACGCCGGCAAACTGATAAGGATACTTTTGGAACGGCCCGAACACCGGAATCCGATCGGGCTGCTGGCATCGGGCCGCAGCCAGCACGCGAGCCAGACGCTCGTTGTAGAGTTCTTCGGCCGATCTTTCAGACATGGCTATTTCCCTCCTTGGTGAGCGCGCAGCCTACGCCACCCAGCTCTTAGCGAGTCTGACCGCCGCGGCAGCATCCGCGCCGTACGCGTCGGCGCCGGCATATCTCGCCGCGCCCTCGTCCATGATGGCGCCGCCGATCATGATCTTGACCTGGTCGCGCAGCCCGGCTGCCTTGATCGCCTCCACCGTGCGCTTCATCTGATCGAAGGCCAGCGTCAAGAAACCGCTCATGCCGACGATATCCGGCTTGAGCTCTTGGATCTTGGCGACGAACGTGGAAGCAGGCACATCAACGCCGAGGTCGTAGACCTCAAAGCCATTTACGTCCAGCATGAAACATACCACATCCTTGCCGATGTCATGGATGTCGCCGGCGACGGTGCCCATGAGCACCTTCCCCCGTTTGGCCGCGCGTTCTATCTGGCCGCGCAACTTCGGCTTCACCATGTCACCGATGGCCTTCATGATGTCGCCCGCAATGATCAGCTCAGGCAGAAAGTACTCCTTGGCGTCGAACCGGTTGCCCACAATGGTCATCGCCTCGCTGGCCGCGCCGAGGATGGCCTGGGGATCTTCGCCGGCCTCGAGCATGGCGCGCGCCAGCGCCAAAGCCTCTTCTTCGTTGATGTCGGCGATAGCCGTGATCAGTTGTTCCTTCATGGTTTCACTCCCTGATGAGATCGCTCGTGCCGGTCCGCCGGCGCCGATAAGCGCACCGCTCGCGCAGGGTGCAGAAATCGCAATTGCCGGCTCCCTCTACACCGAGTGGGCCGGGCCCGATGCCGATGATCAGCGACAACGATTTGATGGGCGACATCACCAGAGACTCAGTCAGTGTCACCCCGATCGGCCGCGCATCCAGCAGCGAAAAGAGCGCGGCCTGTTCTGTCACCGGCCATTCCGACTCGCCTGGCGACAGAGAGGCGCTGGCCCGCCAGCCACGAGCCGCGGCTTCGGCCTCAATCGTCCGGCACAACTGCTGACGCACCTGATCCACCGCCCACGAGCCCAGGTCGTCCAGGAACATGGCGCGCAGGCGTTGTCCACTCCGCTGGTACTCCGAAGCCCGTCGGCTGATCGCCGGCCCCACCGTGCAAACGCCGATGACCAGTTCAGCGGCACCGGCGACCACCGCGGCGACCGGCCCGCCTCCGAGTGTGGTGCCGGTCGCCAGCAACAACCGGTCATGGCGCACTTCGCGGATCGCGAAGGCCTCCCAGATGGCGGCCGGCTGCACGAGGGCACGAGCATCGGCCAGCGCCGCCTGCCAATCCGCCCAGACGGCCGGCCGCGCCAGCAGTCTCTTCAGGTTGCCCCCGACCTGCGCGAGATAATCTTCTGCGTCGAAACGAATGTCCCAATCACACCGTATGCCCATTCTGTGCTGCTCGATCAGGCGCGGTGCGCCGGCACCACCTGGCAGCCGGGGATTTCGCGCAGCCCACGCTCGGAGCCGGGCGGAGCATACACCACCAGCAGTCGCATCGGCTCCCAGCCGGTGTTGACGGTCGAATGATGCACGTCGGCCGGGATATGCATGCAGGCGCCGGGACGCACCTTGACCGGTCCCTGGTCATCTATCATCTGTTCGCCTTCACCGGACATGACGAAGATGATCTCTTCGGTGCCGGGGTGGTTGTGGCGGGCGTGCCCCTGACCAGGCTGCAGGACCACCATGCCGAAGCTGAAGCGCTCTGCGCCGGTAACTGCGGGCTCGCTAAAAAACTTGATCGTCCCCCAGTCGAACAACAATGTGTCCACATCTTCGCCGTAGACGATTTTGCCTCTGCCCAGGATATCCATCATGATCCTCCCCGGTAACACAAGAAGGCCTCTTACGCCACCGTTGTCCTCACGCCATCAGGGAGCGCAGGAAGGCCAGGCCGCCCGCAGCCAGGCTATCCGCCGAAGGAGCCAGCGGCCGCCAGACGGCCGCAGCGCGCGCGATCTCTTTGACTTCGGTGCTGAACGACTCGATGACCAACGCGCCCCTGAAGCCGATCTTCTTCAAAGCAGCAGCAACCTCGGCCCAGGCTATATGCCCCGTGCCAGGGGTGCCACGATCGTTTTCGTTGGCATGAACGTGCCACAACTTGTCGCCGGCCATCTCGATGGCTTTGCCCAGCTGCTTCTCTTCGATGTTGGCGTGGAAAGTGTCTATCATCAGGCCGACCGCCGGGCTGCCGATCAACGCCACCAGCTCAAGCGCCTGTTCGGTGAGGTTGATGAAACTGGTCTCGAAACGGTTCAGCGGTTCGATCGCCAGCCTCACCCCCTTCTTCTCGGCATATTCGGCGGCAATGCGCAGATTCCTCGCCGCCAGCGCCAGATCTGCCTTGCGTTGCTCAGGGGTCTGTTGCCACTGCCGGCCTACGGCGGCATAGATGGGGCCGGCCACCAACGCGCCACCCATGCGTGCCGTGCCGTCAATGCAGTGCTTGAGATAGGCGATGCCGGCCTGCTGGATCTTCTCGTCCGGGTGCGAAGGATCTCGGCCGGCACCCATCACGGCACAGGTGGTGCAGGCCAGGCCGGTGCGCGCATAAGCTTCAGCGGCGGCATCGTAGTCGAGGTCCCCCTCGCTTTCGATGGGAATTTCGACCAGGTCAAACCCCAACGCCTTCGCGTGATCCAACCAGTGAAGGTCCTTCGTCTGAAACGGCGACGACCAGATGAACGTATTGATGCCGTATTGGACCATGGCGAACCTCTCCGGGTTTGGGATGAACTCGGCAGGACGAACGACCGGAGACAAAGTAGCACCAGGGCGCTCCGACTTCGTCCCCGGTCGCTGCTCCCCGATCAGATCATCACGGCGTGATCTGCACCTTAATCGGGTCGTCCTTGCGCGCCCGCAGGTCAATGATGGCCTGCGCCGCCTCTGAGAGCGGCACGGCCTTGCTTACCAGCGGCTCCAGGTTGAGCAGGCCGTTGGCGATCATGGCGATCGTGGTCGGCCAGACGCCCGGCGCCAACCAGGAGAAGCGGATCTCTTTGTCGGCAGTATGCGTAGCCAGGGCCGGCACATGGATCACATCGCCGGCATCCGGCAGGCCGAAGTGCACGATGATCGCGGCCCCACCGGTGACGTCAATCGCCTGCTCGAAGGCAGCATTGGAGCTGGTGGGCACGATGGCACGATCTGCCAGACGGCCCTGCGTCACATCGGCGATGGCGGCCTTGAGATCTTTGACGTAGTAGGGCGATTTTTCGTCTTTCGTATTGAAGATGTAATCGGCGCCCCACTTCCTGGCTTCTTCCAGGCGGTAGTCACGGGTGCCGACCATGGCCACTTTGCCGGCGCCAACGGCCTTGGCCATCTGTACCATCATGATGCCGATGGGGCCGGGGCCGAAGATGGCCACGAACTGACCGGGTTCGATCGCCAGTTTCTTCATGCCATAGACGGCACAGGCCAGCGGCTCGATGAATGCGCCTGCAGCATAGCTGACCGCATCGTCGAGCTTGAAGAGGCCGGTGTAGCGAGAGATCGCATATTCGGCAAACGCACCGTCGGCGTTCACGCCCGGCACATACAGGTTGGCGCACAAGTTGGTATGACCGGCGGCACAGGCGTAGCAGGCGTTGCAGTGTTGCACGGGGTTGACCACCACGCGGTCGCCCGGCTTGAACAAGCCCATGGACTTCGGGATGGCCCCGACCTCAACGACTTCGCCCGTGAATTCGTGGCCCAACACGATGGGCATCTTGCCCGTCGGGCTGAGGCCGAAGAAGTAGGAGATGTCCGAGCCACAGATGCCGCAGTTTTTCACGCGCACGAGCACGTCGGCATCACCCACCCGCGGGATGGGCACCTCGCGCAGCTCCATTTTTTCAACATCATAGAAGACTTGGGCCTTCATCATCTCTGCCATCGCAGTCTCTCCTCTGCGGAACTCCTATCGTTTGCTCAGGGTGGACTCACCCATACCTGGCAACCAGCTCATCCATGAACGCCTTGGCCGGGCCGGTCGCTTCCAGGGCACCGGGCCAGAAACACAGATCCATCGGCCACCATTCGTCGGTGTAGCCAGCATCGTACAGCGCTTTGACGATCTCGGGGAAGTTCAGCACGCCCTGGCCGAACGGAGCATGGGTGCTCGTTTCATTGTCGTGCAACGTGCCGTCAGAATCAATGAAGTGGACGTGGCCGATCTTGCCGGTCAGCATGTGTGCGAACTGGACTACGCCGCCCGGCAGCGTCTCTTTCTCGCCGAGCTGGCGTGAAGCGATGACGGAGCACATGTACGCGTGGCACGAGTCAAAGAGCACGCCGAAGTTCGGGTGATCCACGGCATAGCACATGCGGACAACCTCTCTGGGCTTGTTCAGATAGAAGCCCGGCTCGAATTCCCACACGAGCTTGATGTTGTAACGCGCGCACACCTCGGCCGACCGGTGCCACACATCGGCATATCGCCAGAAGCAGGTCTCATAGTCGAGGCCACCCGGTATGCCCGTCGGCGGCGCGTTGGTGTCCACGCGCAGCTTGGGGATGCCCATGTCCAGGCAGATCTCGATCTGGCGCTTGACCTGGTCCAGGTAATCGTTGGGGTTGATCAATGCCGGCACACCGGCAAAGGCGCCCGCAATGCCCGAAATGCCCAGGCCGTGATCGTCAAGCATCTTCTTGATCTCCAGGCGCTTCTCGCGATTGGTGTAATCGCCCGGACCATAGTGTGGGTCGAACGCGCCGAATTCGATGCCATCGAACTTCAGCTCGGCCAACCGTTCCACGACCGCGGGCAGTGGAATCGGTTTGTCCGCATACCCGCCCCAGATATACGCCCAGGTGCCGACAGAAATCTTTTTGGCCATGACGGACCTCCTTGGTTGGTGATTGGTGGGTTGGTGGGTTGGTAGATTGGTACATTGGTAGATTGGTACATTGGTAGATTGGTAGGTTGGTAGGTTGGTAGATTGGTAGATTGGGATCGGGTAGCCGGTCGCCCGACATTCCGATTGGCGACGATCGGGTTGCCGTTGCGCCAGCGGCCCAGATCACCAGCTCCTCCTCTAGCGACCGTAGGGCGGGATCATCGGCACATCCAGGTTGATGTCCGGCCCGAAGAACTTGAAGATGATCAGGGGCTCTGCGCCGGTATTCTCAACCAGGCACGGCCGCACTGCCGCGTCATGCGAGATCAACAGTTCGTCGAGGTCGAAGTTGCCGGCTTCGATCTCATGGCCACCATAGCGGCCTTTGCCGCGCCAGACCAGGATGTTGTAGACTCCTCTGTCCACGCTCCGGAAAGTCTGGCCCGGCTTCACAACCAGACGCTTGCCGCTGAACTTGGTGGTGTTGTAGTAGATCCAATGTTCCTCGCCACCCTCTTGCCTGGTCTCTGCCACCAGAACCGGAGTCGTATGGTGATTCTCGTAGAAGTAGGGATCACCGCTGATCTCCCAGTTGATCTGGTCGAGGATCGCCCGCTCGCCGCGCGTCGCGCGTGCTTCAGGGGTGACGTCCTTGAACAGCAGCTCTTTGGAGATGATCTTGCCCGCGTTCAGGGCCTGGAGCATGGCGAAGACGTCCGAATCCTCCTGCAATTCGATGGTCAGCGCCGTACCAGGCGCGTGCAGGACACCGGCAGGCAAGTGAAATCCCTCGCCGGGCACCAGCAGATAAGCGCGCGAATGCTGCAGGATCAGATCGTCCTTCCACTCCACCAGATGTTTCAGGAGGAGCTCCTGCTTGCCCTGCTCGACGATGTAGGGATGGACGCCGAAGAAGGTCTCTGGATGCGGGCCGAGATCCACGCCCTCCGGAAAGTAGTAGGCCTCTTCTTTGGGATTCGCGCCCACCAGCTTCGCGTCTCGCTCCATCTGGTGGATATGGAACGGGATGCGCGCGGCAAAGTCGTAGATCTTCGCCAGCCGCCCCAACCCCTTGTGCGTCCTGGCGTACTCGGCGCCCATGATCAGGTCGCCGGCCACCTCGACCGCCTCCTTGAGGGTGATGCGCTCCCCGGCGATGGCCAGATAGCTCAGTCCTTCGTCCGGTGGCCCCACCCGGTTATCGGCCCTGGTCGTGGAGCCAAGCCACCGTTCACAGATCCAGCCCCGCTCGCCCACATCGTACTCTTCGTCCTTCAGCCCCAGCCGTTTGCCTGGCGGCAGAAAATCCCGCGCCACCCACGCCGGTTTCAGCCGCAGAATGCCGTTGCCCTGGGCCAGCGCCGCGGCAATGATCTCGCGTTTTTCGATTGCCATGTTCACCCTACCTCGCCAGTTCTCCAAAACGTGCGGCTATCGCCAATGCCGGATCAATCGGCACATGCGCGCGCTTGACATCTTTCGGGATCACGATGGTGGGAGTAGGCCTGACCTTCTTGCCCTCGAACTGCGGCAGCCACTGTTTCTCGGCTTCCAGCATCTCGGCGACCATCTCGCGAATTTCCTTCAACGTCAACACCGCTGAGGTCAGCGGGTCCATGGCACATGCCAGGACTGCCTTCTCGGGGTCGCCCTCGATGCCCGCCTCCACCGCCAGACGCTGGACATTGATGTTGGTCATGTTCAATGCCGCACACTGCGAAGGCAGGGCGCCGACGAAAGTCTTATGGATGCCGGTGCGATCTACATACAACGGATACTCGGCACAGCAGTCGGCCGGCAGGTTGGTGATCATCCCCTCGTTGATGACGTTGCCGTTGAGCTTGAACGTTTTGCCGGTCTCCAGCGCCTCGATGATGTACGAGCCGTACTCGACGCTGCGGGGCGGCAGCGTTGTCGGCTGACCGGCCAGGATCTCCTGCCCCTCGTACTTGGCAGCTACGTACTTGCACCAGTTGTAATACGCACCGCTCTCGCCTCCGAACGCCGGCTCATCGCAGTAGAGCTCGAGCGCCCGTTTGCTGCTGCGGAACCACGGCACATACTCCGATAGATGCCCTGTGGACTCGGTCATGAAGTAGCCGAAATGACGGAAGACCTCTCCGCGCACCTTTTCATTCACATAGTACTCCGGCTCCTCGAAGCGCGCTCGCAGGATGGGGTAGAGATCCCGGCCTTTGTGCTCCAGCTTCAGGAACCAGGCCATATGGTTGATGCCCGCGGCCAGGAAGTCAATCTCTTCTTTCGGCACGCCCACATAGCCGGAAATCAGATCGAGAGTGGTCTGCACCCCGTGGCAGAGGCCCACGAACTTGACCTTCGTCGTGCCCAGTGCCCAGCAGATCATCGCCATGGGATTGACGTAGTTCAGCAGATAAGCATCGGGGCAAAGCTCCTCCATGTCGTGCGCCATGGCCAGGGTGACCGGAATGCTGCGCAACGCCCGGAAGATGCCGCCCGGCCCCAGGGTGTCGCCGATGCATTGATCTACGCCATACTTCAACGGGATCTTATAGTCATATTCGAAGCCGGTGACGCCGCCCACCTGGAAGGTGGCGATGACGTAGTCTGCGCCCTTGAGCGCCTCACGGCGGTCGGTGGTCGTCCATACGCTGGCCTTCAGGCCATTGTCCTGGATCACGCGCCTGGCAAACGCCTCCACCTGCGAGCTGCGCGTGGTGGTGGGTGCCATCAAGGCAAACTCGGTGCCCTCCACGCCGGGCGTGCCCAGGATATCAAGAATGAGTGTCTGGCAGAAAACGATGCTTCCTGCCCCGATAATGGCGACTTTGGCCATATTCTACCTCCTATTCTTCCATGAAGAGTTTTTACATCGAGATGCGTTCTCCCGTGATGCGGTCGAAGAAATGCAAGCGCTGGCGCACGATCCCGAACCGCACGATTTCGCCCCGCGACAGCGGTGAGATGCCTGGCACGGTGCTGACCAGCGTCTGTCGGCCGATCTTGATGTGCAACAACGTTTCGACGCCCAGGGGCTCGGTCAGTGCGATCTCGCCGGCAAACAGGCCGGCCGGGTCGGGATGCACATCTTCGGGACGGATGCCCAGGATGAGCTCCTGTGGCAGGCGGCTCATGTCGCCGCACAGATCGCGCGCCGGCAGATGGACGTCACTGTCGAGGATCCTGATGACGCCATCCTCGATGGCTGCGCGCAGCAGGTTGATCTTGGGCGAGCCGACAAGCTGAGCCACAAAGGTCGTCGCCGGACGATCGTAGATATCTTCTGGCGTGCCCACCTGAATGATGCGCCCGTGGTTCAACACACCGATGCGATCGGCCATGGTCAGCGCCTCGATCTGATCGTGGGTCACGAACAACGTGGTGCTGCCCTGGGTGCGTTGCAGATGCGAGAGTTCCACGCGCAACGCCTCGCGCAGTTTGGCGTCCAGGTTCGACAGAGGCTCGTCCATGAGATAGACGCGTGGGTTGCGGACGATGGCGCGACCGATGGAGACGCGCTGCATCTCGCCGCCAGACAGACGGGCTGTCTTGCGCTGCAGCAGATGGCTGATCCGCAACACTTCGGCCGCCCCTGTGACTCGCCTCTTGATCTCATCTTCCTTCATTCTGCGCAAGGGCGCGCGCAGCGGAAAAGCCAGGTTCTCGTACACCGTCATGTTGGGATAGAGCGAATACTGCTGAAAGACGAACGCCACATCCCGATCTGCGGGCGGCAACGCGTCTACCGATTGCCCGTCGAATGCCACGCTGCCGGCATCCTGTTTCGTCAGGCCGGCAATGATGCGCAATGTGGTCGTCTTCCCCGCGCCGGTAGGCCCCAACAACACGAAGAACTCGGCATGTTGCACTTCGAAAGCGACATCGTTGAGAGCGGTCACGGCTCCGAAGCGTTTGGTGATGTTCTGCAACGTGATCCGGCTCATCCCTGCACCTCCCTGGCCACCGCCTTCTCGCTCTCCGGGTCGAAGAAGCGCACCATTTCGGGGTTGAGATCGAACCGCACCGGCGATCCGATGGCATAATGCATATCGCGGCGGGCGCGAACGTGGACGATCTTGTCGGTGCCGTTGCCGTTGGACCGCGTCTCTCCATTGAGGCTGATGTGCAACATGGTATAAGAGCCGTGCAGGTCGGAGGCATACACCGTGCCGCGAATCGCCCCGGTCTCACACACCTGCGTCGCCTCCGGCCGAAAACCGACGATCACGTCGTCGCGCCGCAGCGCGGATGCCAGGGCCGGCCGCCACGCCGCCGGGACAGCATAGATGCTGCCGCCAGGCAAATGCACCCTGCCTTCGGCATATTTCCCCGGCACCAGGTTCATGCCCGGGCTGCCGATGAAGTTGGCCACGAAAAGATTCGCGGGGTCATGGTACACCTGGGCCGGCGTGCCGATCTGCTGGACCACGGCCTCAGACATGACGACGATGCGATCGCCCATGGCCATCGCTTCCACCTGGTCGTGCGTGACATAGACGGTGGTGGCATGTTGTGCCAGGTGAAGCCGCTTGATCTCCGCGCGCATCACCTCGCGGAACTCGGCATCCAGCGCGCCCAGGGGTTCGTCCATCAAGAAACAGGCCGGCTTGCGCACCAGGGAGCGGGCAAGGGCCACCCGCTGCTTATCGCCACCGCTCAACGCAGCCGGCTTGCGGTTGAGCAGCGGGCCGATCTCAAGCAATTTGACGACTTCCTCGACTCTCCGATTGATCTCGGCGCGCTTCATTCCCTGCGACTCCAGCGGGAACGCGATGTTCTGGCGCACGGTCATCTGGGGATAGAGTGCAAAGAACTGAAACACGAATGCGATATCGCGCTGACTGGCGCTCAGCCAGGTGACATCGCGGCCGTTGATGAGGATGTTGCCTTCGGTGACCGCCTCCAAGCCGGAGATCATCCTCAGCGTGGTGGTCTTGCCGCAGCCAGATGGCCCCAACAGCGCCACAAATTCGCCGTCGTGGATCGTGAGATCCATCGGTTTCACGGCCCACATATCGCCGAATTTCTTCGCGACTCGTCTGAGTTCGATTTCTGCCATTTCCGTCCTCACACGTTGCAGGTCACAAGTCCGCACCGGGTGGTTGAGAGGCCAGCCGGCCTGCCGACTGCCGACCTGCAATCCATCTTACTGTCGGATCGCGCCGAAAGTGACCCCTCGCAACAGATACTGGCGCAGCGCGAAGGTGACGATGACCACCGGGATCAAGAACAGCAACGACCCCGCCGCAATGGCGTTCCACTCGATGCCGCCGACACCCAGGTTGGCCGGAATGGCCGGCGGAGCAGTGCGCGCTTTTTCGCTGGTCAACATCAGCGCGAAAGCATACTCATTCCAGGCAAAGATCAGGCAGAAAACGGCCGTCGCCGCAATGCCGGTCACGCACTGCGGGAGCACGACCTTGCGAAAAGCCTGCAGCCGACTATAGCCATCTACCAGCGCCGCCTCTTCGTACTCGATGGGGATTTCATCAATGAATCCCTTCAACAACCACACCGAAAAGGAGAGATTGAACACCGTGTAGAGCAAGATCATCCCGATATGGGTATCGTAGAGGCCCACCGCGCGATACATCAAGAAGATGGGGATGGTCACGACGACAGCGGGCAACATACGGGTGCTCAAGATGAAGAAGAGCCAGTCGCGCTTGCCCGGGATGTCATAGCGGCTGAACGCGTAGGCGGAAAGCAGGCCCAATGTGACCGCCAGGACTGTCGAAGTCATCGCGATGACCAGCGAGTTGCTGAGCTGGCTCACAAATTTGCTCGGCCCCAGGATGCGCATGCCGCGTGCCAGCGCCTGCCTCTCCCAAAAGCTCAGGTCGGTACGCTGCTGCTGAGCCGCCAGCGCTGCCGCGGACAGTTGTGTCCGATTCGTGAAGAGGCCGATGAAGCCATCCAGGGAGGGGGTGAAGAAGACCTTTGGCGGCGAAGCTGTGGCATCAGGGCGCGCCTTGAGAGCGGTCATCGCCATCCACAGCACCGGAATCAGCATCACGAAAGCGATGATGATGGCCAGGATCAGCCGCACGGTGATCCCCAGCCTGGCGCCGGGCGTTATCTGATCTACCCGCACCGATTCAACGACCGGGAAGCCAGGCCCGGCCACATCGAATGCACGGCCTGCACGGGTGCTCGCCATCGCTACGCCTCCTTCATCTTGTTCAGGTACCAGATGTACACGTTGCTGACCGCGATGATGACGATCAGCACCACATAGGCCAGGGCGCTGGCCATGCCGGTGCGTGCCTGACCTTGAAAGACCATCCGGTACAGAGCCACCGATACCGTCTCGGTGGCATTGCCCGGGCCGCCGCCGGTGAGGCCCATCACCAGATCGAATGCCTTCAGCGCCTCGATGGTGCGAAACAGCACGGCCAACAACAGCAATGGTGCCACATGGGGCAGGGTGATGCGCCAGAATTGCCGCCAGGGGCTGGCCCGATCAATCGCCGCGGCCTCGTAGATATAATCGGGGATCGCCTTAAGGCCGGAGAGACACAACAACATCACGAAGGGACTCCACATCCAGACATCCACGATGACGATCGCGGTCAAAGCATGGTCTTTCAACCAAATGGGCGCGGTGGTCGGATTCCAAAAGCCGATCAGATAATTGAAAATGCCCATCAAGGGGTTAAAGATCAAACGCCAGAACATGCCCACGATCACCGGCGACAGCATCATGGGGATGAGGATCAGGGTGGTCAGCAGGCCGTTGGCTTTGAATTTTGCCCGCAACAGAAGCGCCAGGCCAAAGCCGATCAGGGTCTGGAACAGCACGGAAAGCAGCGCATAACGCCCGGTCACCGCAAAGGCTGCCCAGATCTCCGGGTTACCGAGCAGGGCATCGAAATTGCCCGTTCCGATCCAGACGGGGGGCGCTTTCCCGCTGTGCGAGTATTGGGTGAAACTAAGAAAAAGGCTGTAGAAAAGGGGAAAGACGTTCCACAGAATCAGCAGCACCAGGGTGGGCATGATGAAGAGCCGCTGGATCGTGCTATCGCTGACCTGACGCCGCATGCGAGCACGCGGCTGCTGGCTCTGAGCAATCGCTGCGGAGGTCATATCAACTCCTCGTTTCCGACGGACACAAACCCGTCCATGAGGCAGGACGGCACTGCTGCCGTCCCACCTCGCTTACCGATGCACGATGTAGTCCCCGGTCGCTCGCCATGTCAACGCGCGACAGAGCCGGTACCGTGATTCTGCTGACGCATCTGGCGATCCGGAGAGCCCGATGCGTCAGCAGCGGCGCAGTTAATTGAGGTAGCCGTACTTCTTGAAGATGGCCTCGTGTGCCTTGGCGATGGCGTCGAGAGCGTCTTTGGCCGTGCCCTTGCCGCCGACGACGTAGTCGCTGAGCGCAGCCTGGGCCGCAGGCAACAGCTCGCCGTACTGCGGGATGTTGTAAAAGTCCTTCACCATCGCCATGGTCTCCGCGAATGCGGCGTTGTATGGCGCGGCCTTGAGGAAGGCCTCGGAGGCCAACGCCTTCTTGTTGCAGGTATAGCCGCCCAGCTCGCCCCACTTCATCTGGATGTCGTCGCGCGCGAACCACTTGATGAAGTCAAGCGACGCCTGCTTCCGCTCCTCCGAAATGTAGGCATTGATGCTGGTGCCCTGCCCGCCCAAGGAGGCGTATTGATGGCCGTAGGGCCCCTTCGGGTTGGAGAAGAAGCCGGTCTTGTCCCAATACTTCGGATTCGTCCCCTGATTGGCCAGCGCCGGGAAGAAAGCGAAGTAGTTCATGGCGAAGACCACTTGCCCATTGATGAAGTAGTCATTCATCTCGGGGAAGAAGCTATTGGTGTTGCCGGGCGGGCCGGAATCGTAGAGGGCCTTGTAGGCCTCCAGCGCCTCCACGCACTCCTTCTTGTTGAGCACGCCATCCACCTTGTAGTCCTTGTTCCACTCGCAGCCATAGGTGAAGAGGGCATTCTGGAAGCCCATCGTGATGGCGTCGTAGTCCTTCTGCGTGTAGACGGCCGCGCCATACAGCGGAGGATTGGCGGTAGGCCGATGGAAGAACTTCGCCATGTCCACGAACATCTTGTAGTCTTTCGGCGGGATGGTGTAATCGTAGCCGAACTTCTCTTTGAATGCCGCCTTCTCCTTGGGATCGTCTATAATGTCCTTGCGATAGGCCCAGCCGTTGGCATCGCCCTCGGTGGGATAGGCATAGTACTTGCCGGAACCAGGCGGATACTCGCCGTAGTACTTGAGGGTCGCCTCGGTGACGGTATCCTTGAGGCCATTCTTGACCAGAAACTCGGTCAGGTCAACGTAGTGACCCTCGGTCACTGCCTGCCCCAGCCATTGGCTATCGCCAACCACCATGTCGAAGCCGGTGCCGCGGGCAGCCCACTCCGCGGATACCTTGTTGAAGTAGCTGCCCCATGGCTCCTGCACCACGGTGACCTTGATGCCGGTTTCTTTCTCGTACAGATTGCCGATCTCCTGCAGATAGTTGGCCGGATCCCACTGCGCCCACCAGATC
>FWWL01005606.1_pt1 | contig 19294 bp, 17 predicted proteins | sample 2228331 | NCBI WGS metagenome assembly FWWL01 (sample SAMEA103939775, study PRJEB20133) | metagenome | reverse complement strand
GCGCCTCTCCTCCGCAGCGATTCTGTCGTCCACTGCCTGGAGGATTCGGGCGATTTCCTGCTGCTCGGGGAGAGGCGGGAGGGGGATGGGGAGAGTTTCAACAACGGATTTAGGAAGTCTTCGCCGCCCTGTTGTACCTTCCATCTTATCGGCAAGTTGCTTTCTGATTTCTGGCAGTTTGAGATAAAGGGCCAAGAACTCCGGCATCAACGCATTTAGTGCTCTTATTGGTATGACCTCTGTTGTGGCAAATCCCCGCCCGCTGGGAAGGTTAATGATGATTCCCTGTTTACCGTTTTCCAGGCATGGTGTAATCTTTGCCAGCAATAAGTCTCCTTCGTAAACCGGTATCCCGCTTCGTATTTCTTGCGGTTCTCGCAACTCCCATTTTGTGATGTAAAGCGAGTCTTCCGGAATCAGAGACATTGGCACGAAGGGGATTGTGGAAAACTGAATTGTTCTTTCCCTCTGAATACGACGCCCAAAATCCGCCACCTCCCCCAGCCTCACCACCTGCCAGTGCTCGGGGATGGGACCGATTTCAGTCTCGCGCAGGGGAACGCGCTCCGTCGCGCCGACCGGCACCGGTCCGTAGGTGAACAGGTGGCGCATCAGGCTCTTTTTCAATTCCTTGAGCGCGGCGATGACCCGCCCGGTCACCTCCTGCGTCTCCTGCACCGTGCGCAGCACATGGGCAATGGCGCGCTGCTCGGGGAGAGGCGGGAGGGGCAACAAAAAATTGCTGACATCTTCTCTTGTAAGACCTCCGATTATGCCATGATAAGCTGTTCGCACTTGTTGCCACGCTTGCTCGCATCGAAACCAGAAACCGAGAAACTCATCATATAGCCGGGCGTTTAAGGGTCTCACTATAAAGACATGTTCATTCACAGCAAGCCCTGAACTGGGAATTTTTCTCACAAATGCGCTCTTGCCTGTGCGAGCGCCATCTTTGCAAACCAATGTATCGCCTGGTCTTACCTTCCCTTTAGTCATCTTTTCATAGAAGCACCTAGATATAAACTTGGGCGTAGAAAGATCTAAGCCGCCTTCTTCGGTGATGTGTTCACCACCTATACTGAAAATTTCTCCCTGGCTTTGAGCTCCGCCTTTTTCGCGCTTCCCTGTTTCAAAACTAACCACCTCCCCCAGCCTCACCACCCGCCACTCTTCGGGCAGGGGGCCGAGTTCGGTTATCTTGAAGCCGGGGGCAGGTTCAGAGTCGGCTCCGGTGGTGTCCGATTGGGTTGGAATTGAGACCGATTTGATTTTGTCCGAATCAGTCATGCAAATCGCCCATCCCGAGTTTTCTCATAACCTCTTTCAGCGCCCGGTCTGCCTCAGTTCGTTCTTCTTCCGCCTCGCGCAAAAGCACCAGCGCCTCCTCCAGCGGCAGGGTCTCTTCTTTGTTGTTGGTGCTCACATAGCGGCTGGGCGAGAGGTTGTAGTCATTGCGGGCGGCTTCCTCGCGGGTGATGATGGCAGAAAACCCTTCCTTTGCCTGCCAGTGGTGATATACCCCGGCGATGTCCGCAACGGCGTCGTCGGGCAGGTAGTTCTTGGGTCGCCCTTTGGCAAAGCGCTGACTCGCGTTGATGAGCAGGATTTCGCCCTTATGGCGCTTGCGGCGGTTGATGACGATAATCACGCCCGGCGCGGTGGTGTTGTAGAAGAGGTTTTCGGGCAACAGCAACACCGCCTCAATCAGGTCTTGCTCTACAAACGCCTTGCGGATGTCGCGCTCGCGGTTTGAGCCCTGGTTACCGCTTCCCCGGCTGACCGCGCCGGTATCCAGCACCACCGCCATGCGTCCGGTTTCGTTCAGCGAAGCCAGCATATGCTGCAGCCAGCCCCAGTCCGCACTGGATGCCGGCGGAATGCCTAAAGTAAAGCGCTGATAAGGGTCGTTTTCATACAGTTCAGTGGTGAAACTCTGATTCCACATCGGATTAGCCACGACCGCATCAAAGGTCTGTAACTGACCCGAGGTAGTTTTGAATGCCGGCTGACGCATGGTGTCGCCGATGCGGATGTCCGCCTCCAGGTTGTGGATGACCGCGTTCATGCGCGCCATGGCAAAGGTGGCGGGGTTAATCTCCTGCCCGAAGAGGTTTAGCGACTTGAGATGAGAGGGCAGTTTGCGCCTGCCGTTATCATCTACACCGTGTGTCTCCAGAAGGCGCAGATGGCACTTGATGAGCAGACCGCCGGAGCCACAGCAGGGGTCGTAGATGGTCATACCGGGCTGAGGCTCAATCAGCCGCGCCATCAGGATAGCAACCTCGCGCGGGGTGTAGAACTCCCCGGCACTCTGGCCACTGTCTTCGGCGAATTTGCGCAAGAGGTACTCGTAAGCACGACCAAGGATGTCTGGCTCGACATCGTTAAGACCCAGGCGTTGACCGGAGAGCACCTGGACCAGTTGCGCCAGATAATCGTCCGGCACGATGCGCTGTCCGGCGGCAGTGGCGTTGAAGTCCACCATGTCAATCACGCCCTGCAAGCGCGGGTTTTCGCGGGCAACAGCGCGCACCGCATCGGTCAAATACTGGCCTAATCCGGCTACGGCGTGGGTGCGAATCGCCTCCCAGCGCGCGGCCGGCGGGATGTAGAAACGCACCAGGTTGTGGTCCTGGTCCTCCTCCACAAGGCGCGGGGCATCGGCGCCCATTTCTTCCTTGAGGCGCTCAATTTCATCATCAAACACATCCGAGAGTCGTTTAAGAAAGACCACCGGCAGGATGTAGTCTTTGAACTTTGCGGCATCAACTGGACCCCGGAGCGCACAGGCTGCATCCCAAAGCCACTGTTGCAGTGCTGTAAGGTCTAACGCCATCTAGGGTGTAATATACGGACTGCCAGATAGTTGTCAAGTTAGTAACTCCTGCTCCTGCCCGGTTGCACGAATCGCAAACACAATGACCGTTTAGGCACCTGAGATTACATTTTTCTTGGCTTAAAGATAATCAATATCGGGTTGTCCTATTAACTATCTATAATATCGTGAGTTAACACCGCCCATAACAAAATTTATCGTTGCGACTCAATTTTCGGCGTTATTTTTTGCCATTTTCTGGCTCTAACTGTTCAGAGAGGAAAAAACGACCGTTCCTTGCGGCGGGAACGGCACAGGAAAAATCTGCCGCAGAAAGGAGGTGTTGTTATGTCAAATCCGGTCAAACGGCTGGCAAAGTGGACCGCCAAGACCGTTCCGGAACGGGTGAAGACGGTGCTTGAGGAACTGCGTCCGAATATGCTCGCCAATGCCCAGGCGACTTTTCCCGCGCTCGCGGATATGGAAAGCCAGACCCGGCAACTGCTGGATGGCGAAGGCATCGCGCTGATTCAGTATCCGTTCTACCTCAACTTTGCCCGTGAGTTGTGGAGCCTGCAACGGCGCGGGTTCTCCGGCAACTCGCTGGCTCGGGAGGTGGACATCCTGATTGCGAAGTGGACAGGTCGGGGTCTCTCGCCCGCGATTCTGGAAGCGATTCGGTCCCAGGTGTTCACCATCGCGCCGGTCGGTCCGTAACCAGGTGGCGGGTGGCTCACTCCGGGCCACCCGCCGTTTTATTTTGACAGTTGTCTTGCCGGGTTTATCTTTTCTTATGGTAATAAATCACCCGCAACTGTTTATCGCCGGCAGGTGGTGTGCCACCGACAGGTCGATGCCGGTCATCAACCCCTATGACAATTCGGTTATCGCCGAAGTGCCGGTTGCTGGCGAGGAGGAGGTCAGCCGGGCGATTGCCGGTGCACGCAGTGGTGCGGAGATTATGCGCCGGCTCCCGGCCCATCAGCGCGGCCGTATCCTCTATCGCACCGCCGAGTTGATTGAACAGGATGCGGACCGGTTTACCGATTTAATCATCGCCGAGGCGGGCAAGCCGCGCAAGTTCGCCCGGATTGAGGTGAGCCGGGCGATTGAGACGGTGCGGCTGGCGGCTGAGGAGGCAAAGCGGATTTGCGGTGCGACCGTGCCGATGGATGCGGCGCCCGGCTCAGAGAAACGCCGCGGCTTTTATATCCGGGTGCCGGTCGGCATCATCGCCGCGATTACGCCTTTTAACTTTCCCTTGAATCTGGTAATGCACAAGGTCGCACCGGCAATCGCTGCCGGCAATGCGGTAATCTTAAAGCCAGCAAGCAAAACCCCGCTCACCGCGCTATATCTTGCCGAACTCCTGCTTGCCGCCGGTCTGCCACCTGAGGCGCTCAATGTCGTTGTCGGTCCGGGCGACACCGTGGGCAGCGCACTGGTCAACAGCCGGGATGTCGCCATGGTCACATTTACCGGCAGCGCCGCAGTGGGTGAAACGCTCCGGCGTCAATCCGGCATCAAAAAGATAACGCTGGAACTGGGCTCAAACTCCGGCGCAATCGTTGACGAAACCGCCAATCTCGACCGGGCGCTGGAACGCTGCCTCGTCGGTGCCTTTGCCTATTCCGGTCAGGTGTGCAACCACACCCAGCGGCTGATCGTCCAGCAGGACATCGCTGATGAGTTTATCAACCGCTTCCTCTCCCTAACCAGCCGGCTGGTCATCGGCAACCCAAAAGATGCGGCAACCGACATCGGACCCCTGATTGATGAGCGCGCCCGGAAAAAGGCGGCGGGTTTTGTTGAAGATGCGTTGAGTGCGGGTGCGCAACTTTTATGCGGTGGCAGGGCCGAAGGCACCATCTTTTTGCCCACGGTGTTGACCCGGGTGGAACCAGCAATGCCGGTGGTCTGTGAGGAGACCTTTGCGCCGATTGTTACGATTGAGACCTTTGGCGACTTTAACGAGGCAATCACCCGCTTCAACAACGGCTCCCGGCTGGGCAAATACCGCTATGGCATCAGCGCCGGTGTATTCACCCGCGACATCAACCGCGCCTGGCAGGCGATTGAAGAACTTGATGTCGCCAGTGTCTATATCAACGACTCCGCCACCTTCCGGGTTGACCTGCAGCCCTATGGCGGGGTAAAAGACTCCGGCATCGGCCGGGAGGGACCCCGTTTTGCAGTTGAGGAGATGACCGAGATTAAAATGGTGTCCTTTAATCTCGACGCCTGAAAAAATAGTTACGAGGGACGACCGAGAATCAGATAGGCGATGCCGAGGTAAATCGCGGTGCCGAAGATGTCCGCCAGGGTGGTAATTAAGGGCGTGCTGGCGGTTGCCGGGTCGCGCTTTAATTTTGTGAAGATGAACGGCAGGACAATGCCAATCACACTGCCGACAATCACATTGACCACCATCGCCAGAATCACCACCGGCGCAATCAGCCAGCCCCCCCGGACCAGACCCATAATTGAGATACCCAGTCCCATCGTCAAGCCGAGCGCGGCGGCAAGGAGAAACTCCCTGCCGACAAGATAGAGCCAGTCGCGCATCCGCACCGTGCCAACCGCCAGCGCCCGGATGACGAGCGTTGCCGACTGGGAACCGGCGTTGCCCGCAGTGTCCACCAGGACCGGCAGGAAGGTGACGAGGACAACATATCGGGCAAGTAAGGAGGAAAAGCCCTGAATGATGCCACCGGTAATCAGGTCCATCAATAACAGCGCCAGTAGCCAGACAATCCGGCTGCGGTAGAGGAGCCGGAGCGGGACCTCGCGCAACTTGGTAATGAAGGTCAGGTCAATCTTGCCCGGATGGATACCGGAAATCTTGGTGATATCCTCGGTCTGTTCCTCGCGCAACACATCCAGGATGTCGTCAATCGTGACAATCCCCAGCAGCACGCCTTCGGCATTGACCACCGGCAGGGCGAGCAGGTCGTAGCGTTGCATTATCCTTGCCGCCTCCTCCTGGTCCACGGTCGCCTCAATTGATATCACCTGGTTGTCCATCAGGGACTCAATCCGGTCCTCGCCTTTTGCTAAAATGAGTTTGCGCAGCGGGATGTCGTCCAGGAGCCGGTTCTGTTCATCAACCACATACACGGTGTTAATCGTCTCCGCATCCACCCCGTTCTTGCGGATATGCTCCAGCGCCTGGTGCACCGTCCAGTGGGAAAATACCGCCACATAGTCCGGGGTAAGCAACCTGCCGACGCTGTTCTCCGGGAAACCCAGCGCCAGGAGCGTCTCCCGGCGGTCCTCAGGCGAAAGGAGGTTCAGCGCCCGCTGGATTAAGTCCGGCGGCAGGTCCTCGAACAGTTCGGTGCGGTCATCCGGCGCCAGTTCCGCCATCAGCACCTTGACCTGCTCATCGCTCAGGTTCTTCAAAAGGGTTAACTGGGTGTCCGGGTCAAATTCGGCAAACACCTCGGACTGCAAATCCCGCGGCAAAAGGCGGAAAAGGATAACAACCTCGGGCTCCTGCCGGCTGGCGATGAAATCGGCGATGTCCGGTGCGGGCCAGAGCATCAGGGCGTTCTTTACCCCCTGCCAGTCCTTTTGCTTGACCATCTCCAGGATGTCGGGCCCGAGCAGCTGGGTTAATATATTTATCCTTTTCCTTGTCGGCATAATTGAAGTGCGTTATCTTACCCGATATTAATAACCCTGCAAGTTTTTACTGCCAGGAAGTTGTTGACAGCCCCCATTCTCATTGCCAGAATTTCTCTATGAAGAAAATCTTCTTGCTTCTGTCTGCCCTGTTTTTTCTCGGGCTCTGTTTCTGTCCCGGAAAAGCCAAAAACCCACCTCCGGTAAGTAACTCGCCCGAAATCGCCCCGGACGAATCTCCGCCTCCCGCAACCCCTGCGGAATCGACGCTGCCGGAAAGAACCGGCGTGATGCAAGCTAAGGAGGTATCCTTCTGCCGGGATGTCCTGCCCTTATTAAAAAGACTCGCGGGCGACTGCCACACCGCGGACAATATGGCCGGCGAATACAGTCTTGACTCTTACGAAGCGGTAATGGCGGCCGGGACCGACTCCATCCCCAATGTTGTCCCGGGTAAACCGGAAAGCAGCTTGCTTTACATCTATCTGGAAAAGGGACACCCCTTTAATAAGAAACCCGACTCCGCTAGCCTCAATATCATTCGCACCTGGATTCTGCAGGGCGCAAAAAATAACTAACCGGAGGAAATGATGTCACTCCAGGCACGGGTGCGCTGGACAGAAAATATGCAGTTTCTCGGCATCAGCGGGTCAAACCACAGCCTGGTGCTGGATACCGATGCCGAACACGGTGGCACCGACACCGGCGCCAAGCCGATGGAACTGGTGCTCGTTGCCCTTGCCGGCTGTACCGGTATGGATGTGGTATCGCTCTTAAAGAAGATGCGCGTGAACTTTACCGGTCTGGAGATTAAAGTAACCGGCGAGCGCCGGGAAGAACATCCGCGCATCTTTACCGGGATTGAGCTGGAATATGTCGTCTACGGACCGGCAGTTGAGGAGGCGGCGGTAAAGCGGGCAATTGAACTGTCGCAGGAGAAGTACTGCTCGGTGTCGGCGCTAATTCGCCCGGCATGCCCGATCAACTACACCTATCGGATAGTAAACGGGTTAACTGGTGAAAAAACTTGACAGATGGGGGAGAAATGGCTATATTTAGCCACGGGGATGGGAAGGTGTTTTTTTATTATCGAGCTTTTTGGGTTAGCATTTAACTAAAGGAGGTTTAGATGCGAACCTTTTTTGTGGTAACAATTGTTGCCCTTGCCTTCGGCGTTACCTCCATGCCAACCGCCGAACTGGAATCAAAGGATGGTGTGCCGATGTTCATCAACTATCAGGGTTATCTCACCGATGCCAGTGGCACGCCGATTCACAATCCGAGCCCGGGTCTGGCAATGAACTTTTCTATCTACGACAGCGAAACCGGTGGTAACTCACTCTGGTCCCAGTTACAAACTGTGCCTGTGCGTCAGGGGGTATTTAATGTAAAACTGCAACTTAGTGAACAGGACACGGTTATCTTCCGTACCGGTGAGCGGCGCTGGCTGGAATTAATTATCGGTGGTCAGCGTCTGACACCGCGCACCGAAATCACCACCATGGCGTACGGTATCCATTCTGCCAAGGCGGATGATGCGGACAAACTTGATGGCAAACATCACACCGAATTCATCTGGAACAGCACCACCCTGCAGGCGCCCGGCAACTTTTACATTGACGGTGCCGGCATCACCAACGGATTGCTATGGGCATACGGCTCGACCATATCCGGCAACAGAACCCCGACCATCTATGGCGTAAGTTCCAAGGATAGCAGTTTTGCGGTCTGGGGTGTCAACACCGGTGAGCGCGGCACCGGTATCGGCGGTGTCGGCAACCGTGACACCCTCTTCTACCTCACTTCTGGTTCCGGTGGTGCCTTTTCTGCCCGGCGCTTCGGACTTTTTGCCTATGCCCATGACACCAACGGCACCGCTATCGCGACCATGGGTAACCGCATCTCCGACACCGTTTACACCCTTGCCCAGGGTTGTGGCGGTGCGTTTAACGGCACCACCATCGGCGTCTACGGTCTTGCCCGAAACCTCACCGGAAATCGCGCCGGCGGTTTCTTCCGCACCTGGGGCAGTGACTCCACCTACACTTATGTTGCCTATAATTACGGTGGCACAAAATACAAAGTCCTGGGCGATGGAACCGCATCCACGATAATGGCAACCCGCGAAGGAAAAAGGGTCCTCTTTGCCCCGGAGGCACCCCAGCCGTTCTTTGAGGACTTTGGTGAGGGCAAACTGGAAAATGGCTTCTGCCGGATAAACCTTGACCCGCTCTTTCTGGATTGCGTGACCGTTGACGAAAACAACCCCCTGCGGGTGTTTATCACCCTGACCGACAACTGTAACGGTGTCTATGTCAAAAGTGATGCCACCGGCTTCAATGTATATGAACTCAATGGTGGCAAATCCAGTGCCGGTTTCTACTGGCGGGTGATCGCGACGAGAAAGGACGGCAAGGACATCCGGCTGCCGCCTGCGCCTCCAGCAGCCGCAGAGGTGGGCGTTCCGGTCAAGAGCCAGCCGGCAAATCCCGCCTCGCCTGACCGGTAATAAACCGGTAGAAAGGAGGCAGGCATGAAAATGATTTCCCTCGTCCTCGCCTTCGCCCTTGCTCTCTACCTGACCGGCACCGCGACCGGACAGGGTTATCGCCTGCCGGAATGGGTAATTGATGAGGGTGGTGTTACCGCGGCCAGCAGTAACTACATCGCCAATGGCAGTTTTCACCAGACCACCATCGGTTATGCCACCGGTGGCAACTACATCGCCTGGATCGGGTTCTGGCATCCCCGACCCCGCTGGACCTCAATCCGGGATGTTGCCGCGCTGAGTATCGTCGCACCGACCGGTGGTGTGGACACCGGCTCCTGGGTTACTCCGGTTGCCCGGCTCGCCAGTTACTCCAATGAGGAGGTTAGCTTCAACGCCATCTTCACCATCTATATCGCCGGCGGTGTCCTCCCGGTTTATCAGAATATCCAGTGGGTAACACTTCAACCTGGTGAGGTCCGTAACGTCTCTTTTGTACCGGTGCGGATGACCGCGTTTGGACCGCACATCTCTCGCTGCTCGCTGGCACTAACCGGTGACACCAACCCGGCAAACGACACCGTCTCGGGCACATTCAAGGTGATGTACCGCTTTCCGTTTCCGGAGGGCTGGAGCGAGGCTGACCCGGTTCCTGCCCTGCCCAGCGGTCGGGGGTTAAACGCCGGCTCCTGGTTCACCGTTGATGAAACCGAGGGAGTAATCTATCTTGCCAAGGCAAACAAAACCCAGGACTTTTACTCCTATAACCCGGCAAACACCCCAACCTGGACATCACTGCCAGACTGGCCCCTGGGCCGGGAGAACAAAAAGCCCGGTAAAGGTTCAAAGGGTTGCAGCGGAAATGACGGCTACATCTACGCGATTAAAGGCAACAACACCCTTGGCTTCTGGCGCTATAACACCTATTTCCAGGAATGGGAGCAACTGCCTGATGTCCCATACGGGCCGAGCCACCGCAAGATAAAGGATGGCAGTGACCTGGTCCGGGTCAATCGGGATGGTGTAACCTACATCTACCTCCTCAAAGGCTACAGAAACGAATTCTATCGCTACAACACCCTTTCCGGTCAATGGGAGGAGCTACCCTTTGCTCCGGGCACAACCCGCTGGTACCGTGGCTCCTGGCTGGTCTATGACGGCGAGAACACCATCTACGCCCACAAGGGAAAGTACCACGAGTTTTACGCCTTTGACCTTGCCACCAGTGAGTGGCTCCCCAACCCGCTGGCGCCGATGCCCATCCCCAGCGAAAAGATGCTTACCCGCAAACGGGCAAAGGATGGCAGCTGCGCCACCTGGGCCTTCCAGACGATTTTTGCCCTGAAGGGTGGCAACACCTGTGAATTCTGGCGTTACTTCCCGGAGGGCGACAGCTGGGTAGAACTGGACACGATCCCATCAGTCGGCTCGTCCGGTGTCAAAAAACGGGTGCGGGATGGTGCGGACATCGCCACCTTTGTTGACGGTGTTATGTATGTCACCAAAGGCAACAAGACCCTGGAGTTCTGGCGTTTCACTCCGGGTCCGGGCATCGTCCGTCCCCAGCCACCCCGCTCCGGGGTCGCGGCGCTGCCCGCCGCACTCAGCCGGCCATTCCTGGCGGTCAATTCACCGGTTACCGGTTCCCGGCTTGTGGCCAGTTATCAACTGGGGCAAACGCGGCAGGGTGAACTGCAGTTGATTGACATCACCGGACGGACGGTTCTCACCCGGAACCTGGCTGATGGCCACGGAACGACCAGTATTGACATTTCCGGGATTAAATCCGGCGTCTATCTCCTGCGTCTGAAAACCGGTCCCGATGTTATCACCCGGAAGGTGATTGTTAACCGCTAATCCAGAATCGCCTTCAAGTCCTCGGCCGGTGTGGTAATCGGCTGCAGATTAAAGCGGTCGACCAATGCCTGGATGAGACCAGGTGTCAGAAACGCGGGCAGCGATGGCCCGAGCCGGATATTTTTTATCCCCAGATAAAGCAGCGTCAACAGCACCGCCACCGCCTTCTGCTCATACCAGGAAAGCACCAGAGACAGGGGCAACTCGTTCGGCTCCACCCCCAGTGCCTGGCTCAGGGCAATGACAAATTCTATCGCTGCATAACTGTCATTGCACTGCCCGACATCCCACAACCTGGGCAGACCGCCAATTTCGCCAAACTCCAGTTTATTAAACCGGTACTTACCACAGGCAAGAGTAAGAATCAAACAGTCCGCCGGCACCTCCTGGGCAAACTGAGTATAGTAGTTCCTGCCCGGCTTGGCACCATCGCAACCACCGATTAGAAAGATATGCCTTAACCGCTGGGTCTGAATCATCTCGGCAATCTCCGGCACCTTACTCAAAAGGGTGTTCCGACCAAACCCTACAGTGATGTAATGCTCCACGCCCTCGGCGGTGAAACCGGGCTGGGCAAGTGCCGCCTCAATCACCGGCGAAAAATCATTCCGGTGGACATGACGCACCCCGGGCCAGGCAACCAGACCCGAGGTAAAAATACGCTCCTTATAACTCTCCTGCGGCCGCTGCAAACAGTTGGTCGTCATCAAAATCGCGCCTGGAAAAAGTGGAAACTCCTTCTGCTGATTCTGCCACGCTGAACCATAATTCCCCACCAGATGCTTGTAAGCCTTCAGTCGCGGGTAGCCGTGTGCCGGCAGCATCTCACCATGGGTGTAAATGTTTATCCCCCTGTCTCTGGTTTGCTCCAGAAGCGCCGCCAGGTCGCGCAGGTCATGCCCGGAAACACATATCGCCTTGCCCCGCACCGGTGTCACCCGGACCTTTGTTGGCACCGGTTCACCATAAGCCGAGCAGTTCGCCTCATCCAGCAACCGGGTCACCCTGAAATTCAACTCGCCCACCGCCAGCGCCCGGGCAAACAGCCCGTCGGTGGTAAAATTATCGCCGCAGAGATAGTCCAGTAACTCATGAAACCGGGCATAAATCCTGTCATCCTCCTTACCGAGAATCGCCGCATGGTCGGTATAGGCGGCTGCGCCCTTCAGCCCAAAAAGGATTAAATCCATCAAATCCGCCTGCTCATCACCAAATCGGTTATGCCGGGCGACAATCCCCACCTCCCTTCCCTGTTGCACGAGCCCATCAAGCGTCGTTGCTGGCTGCCACTCTGCCGGACCGGTCAACCTTTCCGGTTCCTTCCCCGCTCTCTGACATGCCTCCTGATACCGCTGCCTCGCCCTCTCCTTTAACTCGCCACCACGCTCCAGCAACCCCTGCAACCGCGCCGGGTCAAAGTCGACGTTGGTAATCGTGGAAAACAGCGCCTCAACCGTAAACAGATTGATCTCCGGGTCAACTATCCCCAGTGCCCGCAACCGGTGCGCATACTGCGCCAGCCCCTTAACCGCATGGATAAGCAAATCCTGCAATGTTGCGGTCGTCGGGTCCTTGCCACAAACCCCCTGCACCGTGCACCCCTTACCCTGGGCGGTCTGTTCGCACTGATAACAAAACATCTTCATCTCTTTCTCTTCTACCATAAACTACTCCTTTATCCTGCCATCAATCCCCAGCGTTATCTCCTGAAACGGAATATCCTTACCGCTGCCCTTGATCGCCTGCCGGACAACACTCACCAGCCCGTAACAGCACGGCACCTCCATATGCACACAGGTCACCGAACGGATACTGTTATTCTTAAAGATATTCGTCAACTTCTCCTGATAAAAGTCCGCATCATCCAGTTTCGGACACCCAACCAGCAGCACCTTACCCGCCAGAAACCGCTGGTGAAAATCCGGGCTGGCAAAACCACAGCAGTCCGCAGCAATCAACAAATCGGCATCCTTAAAATACGGCGCCGCGACCGGCACCAGGGTCAACTGCACCGGCCAGTTACTCAACCGGGACTCCACCACCGGTTCACTCGCCGCCGCCCCCGGCGCCGGCTTCAGCACCCGCACCTGGCTCCCCGGACAGCCGCAGGGCAAAGGCGCTTCTTTTTCCTCCGGAATCGGGATATTGTGCTCGCGCAGATAGGCAAGCGCCTCCTGATAATACCCCTCGGCACCGTGCTCGCGCAGATGCTTTAAATGCGCCGCAATCGTATTCGCACCCCCGCGCACAATGTTCGCCATCACCCGGCGCTCATCATAGGGCTCCGCCTCCCTTTCCTCCACAGTCAGCGCACCCTCCGGACAGGTGCCAACACAGGCACCCAGCCCATCGCAGAACAAATCGGAAATCAACCGCGCCTTACCATCAATTACCTGCAACGCACCCTCGGGACAGTTGGGAATACACAGCCCGCAACCGGTGCACTTCTCCTCATCTATCTTGATAACCTTTCTTTTACTCTTCATCTTTTACCTCCAATTTAATCTTGATGTCTCCCACCGTGGTCCTTTGCAACCTTGCCACCAGCTGCCGGTTCACCCTGACTAAAAACTCCCCCAGCGCACAGCCATCACCCGCACAAACCGGCACCGCCAACGGACAACGCCTGACCACCATTTTACCCGCAACCGCCTCATAAACCGCCAGCAAACTTATCTTCTCAGCCGGACGGGCAAGCTGATACCCACCCGCCGGTCCGGTCTTTCCCTGAACCAGCCCGCTCCGCTCCAGTTGCGCCATAACCTTTGCCAGATGCGCCGCCGACACCCCCAGCACCCGGGCAAGCCGGCCGATTGTCCAACGCTCATCGCCCCGCCGGGCAAGCAGAACCACGGCGTGCAGGGCAATCCTTGCCGCCTCAGAAAATTTAAACAACTCCGCCATCTATTAACCTATTCTGGTATTATAATACCAAAATTAAGCCATCTGTCAAGAAGAAATCTTCCGCCCTCGCTACCAGTCGCTCTGATTAGGAATTTACTGCTAAATCCAGCAGGCGCGCCGCAAGCGCCGAGAATAGCTGCGCCACCGGACTATCCGGACGGGCAAGCACAATCGCCTTGCCGCTATCCCCGGCTACCGCCACATCCACAACAAACGGAATCCGCACCAGCACCGGGACCATAAGTTCCTTTAAAATGGCGCTTACCCCGCCACCGGGAAACAGTTCTGTCTCCTTACCGCAGTGCGGGCAGGTAAATGTGCTCATATTTTCCACAATCCCCACCACCTGCAACTTCACCAGCCGGGCAAACTCCACCGCCCGCCGCGCATCCATCGCCGCCACCTCCTGGGGCGTTGTCACGACCAGCGCCAGGGCACCGGGCACCAGCTGAGCGATACTCAAAGGTTCGTCGCCGGTCCCGGGTGGTGAATCAATTATCAGCCAGTCAAGTTCTCCCCACTCCACATCAGCCAGAAACTGCATTATCGCCCGCATCTTCAACGGACCCCGCCACACCACCGGGTCATAACCCGGCAAAAAGAATGACATTGATATCACCTTCACCCCACCCGGCGCTCGTACCGGCTCAATTCGCCCCGCCGCGGTTGTCTGCACCACCGGTTGCTCAACACCGACCATCTTCGGCACATTAGGACCGTGGATATCGGTATCAAGAATTCCCACCCGCTGTCCTGCTCGTGCCAGCGCCAGTGCGAGGTTCACCGCCACCGTCGTCTTACCCACCCCGCCCTTACCACTGAACACCATCAGCCGATTACGGATATGTTTGAGGTTCTCGTTTATCCTCTCCTGTATCTCCGCTAACTGATTTCCTCCTGATTCCATTACTCCACTCCCTAATCAATCTCTATGCCCGGGACAGACACCACCTTGCTCACTCAACCTGCCGGCAAACTAGTCTTCAATCGCTCCGGCGATATCGGTCTCACGAGGGATAAAGAGCGGTTTAATCCCGGCTGACTTTAGGTCTGCCCGTGCCCGATCTCCCATCACCCGACAGATAACCGCCTCACACCCTGCCAGCGCCGCGATAATCCCGCTATGACCGTGCTCGTGCCCCTCAGAACTATCACATTCACCCCGGCTGTGCCCGGTAAACTTATTCGACTTCACCTCCCTTCGCCTGTTACCCTGCTCATCTATCTCATAAACCACAAAAACCGGCAGCGCCCGAAATGGGCGGCGATGTTTTTCCCGTCATCCGAGGCAACCGCCACCCGCCTCATCTCTTCTCTCCCTCGGGCTGTGCCGGCAGCTGCCGCCAGCCGTGTCCCCATCCACAGCCCGGTCCGCCCCTGCCTGCCCAGCGCGGTCCCCGCTCCTCCGGAGCCCGATGGAGATTACGACTGGAACAGGCAGGACAGGCACCGGGTCGGGGCGTGCCATAGGGCACCTGCCATCTATGACCACAATCATAACAGACAAAGGTCCTTTGCGGCACCACCACCATATTACCTCCTTCGTTTTGAATCTTTATCGCCCGGCCCAGCACCACCGCCTCGGCAACCTTGCGCCGCGCCTGCTCAACGATGCGCCCGAAGGTCGGACGGGAAACCTTCATCATCGCTGCCGCCTCCTCCTGATGGAGCCCGAGCAGGTCTGCCAGCCGCAACGCCTCCACTTCATCCAGTTCCAGAATCACCGGCTCGCCGGTTTCACCGGGCGCATCCACCGGCCGAAACGACCGGCACCGGGGCAACCAGCCAATCCGCCGACAGCCGCGTGGTCTGGGCATAGAATAATTATAAGCAAATGCTCATAATCAGTCAAGCCAAAACCGCATCGTCTCTTCCTGAACACCTATGTAACCCGGTCGATAACAGTTGAACCGAGCGCGCCGATTATCCCTTGTCAGCCCGATCCCGACCGGACCGCCAGACCTGCGGCACCGCTATTCCCCGGTCCAACACGCCCCTCGCACCGCTCTTTATCACCTGCTGTCTCTCCTCCGTCATTTAATCAAACCGCCCGCCGGAATGGCAAATAAAACTGTTGACATCACACCAGCCGGCAATATCATAACGCAAGGAGCAGTGATGAATAAACCTTGCTGCCTTGTTGCCGCTATCCTCCTGAGCATAACCTGTGTCAAAAATCAGCCACCCGGTAGACCAGAAATCACCGGTCCTGCCACCGCGCGCCCGAATGAAAACCTGACCTTCTGGATTGTTGCCACCGACCCGGAAGGAAAAGAGGTTTCCTATAAAATCGTCTGGGGTGACACATCCAGCATTGAGTGGACGCCGTTTTATGCCAGCGGTCAGCCGGTGCGCCGGGAACACATCTACACCGATACCGGTGTCTATGTTGTTAAGGCAATGGCGCGCGACGCCGAATTAAATGAGTCCGACTGGAGCGACAGCCTTCTGGTCGTTATCCGCATCCTGCCGCCCGGTATCCCGGAAAAACCACAGGGCCCGACATACTGCACCACCGGTGTCAGTTACGAGTTTAAGTTCCGTGCCCATCACCCTCAGAACGACAGCATCTGGTTACAGATTGACTGGGGTGGAAAGGTTGACGACTGGCGGGGACCGGTTGCCAGCGACTCCTGGCTCAGTGTCCGGCACACATTTGACACCGCCGGACTGTACCCGGTAGCGGTCCGGGCAAGAGACACAAGAATGCAGATTACCGGCTGGTCCGACACCCTGCTCGTCACCGTGGTAATGATCACCGGCGGACCACCAACCGGCTTTCGTATTGAGGCAGCAAGCGACACCACCGTCCGGCTCCTCTGGGAGCCACCGGCAGAAGGCGAGCCCAACTTCTACCGAATCTTCTTCAAACAACTGGGTGGCAGCGGGTTCTCGGTAATTGCCGAGACCACCGCTTTATCCTATATCCATAACCCGCAGGGCTTAACCGGCACCTACAAAATCGCCGCGGTATTCGGCGCCACCGTGTATGAAGACACCAATCACCTTTCCACCATACCCATTCAGACCGGCAATGTTAATGTCGGTGAACTCTCCGGCACCGGCAAACCCGGTTATGGCTGGGACCACCTTACCGGCACCGGCAAAGCCTACCTGATGACCGACACCAGTAACTGCGACTCCATTGACTGGTTCTGCACCGACTTTGCGGTCGGCAGCAACGGACCTTACTACTATGTTGCCAGTCCGGACACCGCACCCTTTGACCCCGGTGGTTCGGTCCCGCCGGGGCGGTGGCGCACCACGCCGCTCGTTTTGCTTGCGAGTGAACAGGGACCGGTTCCCCCACCCGGCGATACCGGCTACCATAAGGCGCTCCGGCTCACCTCGGCACCTCTCGCCTTTGGCGTGCGCACCGCGGACGGCTACTACGGCGTTGTCAAGGTAACCCAGATTCGCGTCGCCAACAGAGACATCCGGGTCCAGACCTGGTTTCAGCCGGTCAGGGGACTGCGACTGGTCAGGCATTAGACACGGCTCAATTTCGCCCCACCGCTAGGATTGGGAAAGGCTGAACAGTTTCTTTAGTTCCTCCTTGGACAGCACCCTGCCCTGCGACACCACCCTGCCATCAATCACCAGACCCGGTGTCATAAACACGCCCATTGCGGCAAACCGCTGGATGTCCTTCAGATGCTCAATCTCCGCTGGAATGTTTAACTCTGACAGCACATCCCGCACCCGCCTCTCCAGCTCCTGACACCGGGCGCAGCCAACACCCAGTATCTGCACCTTCATTTCTCCCCCTTTTCTATGTCTGCTAAAAGTTCCCTTACCTTTTCCCTTATCATCTCCCGCACCCGGCGGAACTCGTCCATCCCCTTGCCTTTCGGGTCCGGAATCTCCCAGCGGATGTGTCTGGCGCCGGGCAGAAACGGGCAGGCGACCTCACAGCCCATCGTTACCAGGTAGTCAAACCTTAAATCCGCAAGGTCATTAAACCCTTTCGGTCGGGCATCAGATATATCTATTCCGACCTCAGCCATCACCGCAATCGCCTCCCGGGACACCTCCTTTTCCGGCGCCGAACCCGCCGAGGCGCACTCAACATCTCTCCCCATCCGCCGGCAGAACGCCTCTGCCATCTGGCTCCGGCAGGAGTTGCCCACACAGGCAAAGAGCACCCTTTTTCTCTTCACATTCACCCCCTGATAATTGTGCCAGAGATTATACCAGCGATCGTTGATAGAATCACCACCAGCATTATATAGGTTAAACCCTTTTTGAAGCCGATGGTGCGAACAATCACAATCATTGACGGCAAAGAGAGCGCCGGTCCGGATAACAGCAGCGCCAGCGCCGGACCTTTGCCCATACCTGAACCCAGTAGCCCCTCCAGTATCGGAATCTCGGTCAGGGTGGCAAAGTACATCAAAGCGCCTGAGACCGCGGCAAACAGGTTGGCGAGGATTGAGTTGCCACCCACCAGGCTGGCAATGATGCGGTCGGGAATGATACCCGCATTCATCCCGGGTCTGCCCGTAAGAAAGCCGGCAAGGAACACACCACCGAGCAGAAGCGGTAAAATCTGTTTGGCAAATGTCCAGGTGGAAGACACCCAGGCGAGCCGCTCCTCCCTATCAAACCAGCGCCACACCACCACTAACAGCCCGAATAACGCCGCACCGCTCAGCCACCACTTCACCTGATACACCGCATTAAAAAATCCGGCCGGCCCTTCTGGCTTGCCCCAGTTGGCAAACACCAGAAAGAGAATCATCAGGGCAAAGTAAATGACATTCTGCCACCCCCGGCGCTGGCAAGGTGCGGGCTTAAGCGTCAGGTCCAGCCCCTCTGCCCGGTGCCTTTCTGAACGGGCAAAGATTATTGCCATCAAAAGCCCGATAATCACCGAAAAGAGCACCGCGCCGATTATCCGTGCCAGCCCCAGTTCCACACCCAGCACCCTGCCGGTCATAATTATCGCCAGGATGTTGATTGCCGGACCGGAATAGAGAAATGTTGTTGCCACACCCAGACCCGCACCGGCATAATAGATACCCATAAACATCGGCAGCACCGTGCAGGAACAAACCGCCAGAATTGCGCCTGACACCGAGGCGACCGAATAGGCAAGCACCCTGTTGCCCTTCGGTCCGAAGTACTTGATTATCGCCTCTTTCGCGATGAAGTTCTCAATCGCGCCGGCGATGAAAAACGCCGGAACCAGGCAGAAGATGACATGCAACCGGGCATACTCCTGCAACAGGAAAAAGCCCTCAATCAACGCACCCTGCACCCGGCTCCGGTCAAAAGGCAGAAAATACAACAGGAGAAAAACCGCCAGGATAATTAAAAACCGGTAACGCTCCTTCATCGCCCCGCCCTGCCCAACTCCTTGAATCTGGCGACACTTGAGCCGCGTTGATAGCATCCAACAGAACGCACGGGTTGAGCACCGTAAAAAGACTGGCGGTTGACAACCCTCGCGGGATTGGCAATTAGTATCTGCACCTAAGCCGGCTTTCTTGCAAAGACCGAAACACTCAGCACTGAATCGGCGACCCGACGCAGTTCCTCCAGGCTTATTTTTGCATCCTGAATAATCATCCGCACGGTCGCATCATTCTCAGCAAATTTAAGGG
>FWWL01005602.1_pt1 | contig 19305 bp, 21 predicted proteins | sample 2228331 | NCBI WGS metagenome assembly FWWL01 (sample SAMEA103939775, study PRJEB20133) | metagenome | reverse complement strand
GAAGTGTATATGCAGCGCCATATGCTTCAAGCGCCCATACTTCCATCTCCCCGAAACGCTGTCCACCGAATTGTGCTTTACCACCAAGCGGCTGCTGGGTTACGAGAGAGTAAGGACCCGTAGAACGAGCATGAATCTTATCGTCTACCATGTGAGCTAGCTTGATCATATACATAACTCCAACTGTAACTGTACGATCAAATGGCTCACCTGATCGCCCGTCGTATAATACAGTCTTTCCGTTACGATTTAAGCCCGCTTCTTCTAAAGCATTAAATACATCATCTTCCCTAGCACCGTCAAATACCGGTGTCGCCATGTGAAGACCGAGGTAGCGGGAAGCCATGCCCAGATGGACTTCTAACGCTTGCCCGATATTCATACGAGATGGTACCCCAAGTGGGTTCAATACAACTTGTACTGGTGTTCCATCGGGTAAGAACGGCATATCTTCCTCAGGTAAGATTCGAGCAATTACCCCTTTGTTTCCGTGACGACCAGCCATTTTATCGCCTTCAGAAATTTTACGTTTCTGTGCGATGTAAACACGTACTAGCTGATTTACACCCGGTGGAAGTTCATCTCCGTTTTCGCGTGTAAATACTTTAACGTCTACGACAATCCCATCCGTACCATGAGGTACACGTAGAGATGTATCTCTAACTTCACGGGCCTTTTCACCAAAGATCGCATGAAGCAGTCGTTCTTCTGCTGTAAGTTCGGTAACTCCTTTTGGAGTCACTTTTCCTACTAAAATATCGCCTGCATTGATTTCAGCCCCGATACGAATAATGCCTCGCTCATCTAGATTTTTCAACGCTTCTTCCCCAACGTTAGGGATGTCACGCGTAATCTCTTCTGGTCCGAGTTTCGTATCTCTTGCTTCCGATTCGTATTCTTCAATGTGAATCGATGTATATACGTCTTCCTTAACAAGTTTCTCACTTAGAAGAATCGCATCCTCGTAGTTATACCCTTCCCAAGTCATGAAGGCAACGAGTACATTTCGCCCAAGTGCCAATTCGCCTTGTTCTGTTGAAGGGCCATCCGCGATAATATCTCCCGCTTGAATAAGTTCTCCTTCTCGTACAAGTGGACGTTGATTTATGCACGTCCCTTGATTGGATCGGATGAATTTATGAAGCTTATATTTATCGAGATCACCTGTAATTGTCTTGCCTTCAAGCGTTTCATGACGTCTAATATGAATTTCTTTTGCTGTGACGCGGACGACTTCTCCTCCATGTCTTGCAACGATCGCAACACCAGAATCCTTTGCTGCTTTATGCTCCATTCCCGTACCAACCCATGGGGCTTCCGGAATAAGAAGAGGAACAGCTTGACGTTGCATGTTTGATCCCATCAACGCACGGTTAGAGTCATCGTTTTCAAGGAATGGAATTAATGCTGTCGCAACAGAAACCACTTGTTTTGGCGAAACGTCCATGAAATCTACCCGCACTTTTGGAACGGTTAGCGTTTCATCTTTGAATCGACAGATTACTTGGTCGTGAACAAATTTTCCATCTTCATCTAACAACGCGTTCGCCTGAGCAATAATATAGTTATCTTCTTCATCAGCAGTAACGTAAATAATATCTTTCGTTACTGTTAATGTGTCAGGATCAACTTTTCGATACGGAGTTTCAATAAATCCGTACTCATTAATACGGGCGTACGTAGATAAAGAGTTAATTAGCCCGATGTTCGGACCTTCTGGCGTTTCAATTGGACACATCCGTCCATAGTGGGACGAGTGAACGTCACGAACTTCGAAACCTGCACGTTCTCTCGTTAATCCACCTGGTCCTAAGGCAGATAAACGACGTTTATGAGTTAACTCCGCCAATGGGTTCGTTTGATCCATAAACTGAGATAATTGGGAACTTCCAAAAAACTCCTTAATCGATGCGATAACCGGACGAATATTGATTAATGCCTGAGGCGTGATGACATTCGCATCTTGAATGGACATCCGCTCACGCACAACCCTTTCCATACGGGATAGACCGATACGGAATTGATTCTGTAACAATTCGCCTACAGAACGTAATCGTCTGTTTCCAAGATGGTCGATATCGTCGGTATTCCCTACTCCTTGTAACAGGTTTAGAAAATAGTTGATCGCTGACAGGATGTCAGCTGGTGTAATATGTTTTACAGACTTATCAATCACACCGTTTGACATGACTTTTATAACTTTCCCGTCTTCCGTAGGTGAGAATATATTAATACTTTGTAATGGAATGGCTTCATCTTCAACGACTCCACCGCGTACACTATATTCTACAAACCCAACGTTACTTTCGAGAAATGGTAGAACTTTATCTAACAATCTTCGATCTAACACTTGTCCTGCTTCAGCAATAATTTCACCCGTGCTAGGATCGACTAACGTCTCTGCCAAACGTTGATTAAATAAGCGATTTTTAATATGTAACTTCTTATTAATCTTGTAACGTCCAACATTTGCTAAATCATAGCGTTTCGGATCAAAAAAACGTGAAACGAGGAGACTTTTCGCGTTGTCCACAGTAGGGGGTTCCCCTGGACGTAATCTCTCATATATCTCAATCAATGCTTTCTCGGTTGAATCTGTGTTGTCTTTATCTAGAGAGTTTTTGATGTATTCATCCTCTCCGAAAAGTTGTATAATATCTTCATCGCTGCTGAATCCTAAAGCACGTAAGAGAACAGTGACAGGAATTTTACGTGTACGATCAATACGAACATAGACGATATCCTTAGCATCCGTCTCTAGTTCCAGCCATGCGCCGCGGTTCGGAATAACTGTTGCCGTGTAAGCCTTTTTCCCATTCTTGTCTACTTTTGTATTGTAGTAAACACTTGGAGATCGTACGAGCTGAGAAACGATTACCCGTTCAGCCCCATTTATGACGAATGTTCCCGTATCTGTCATCACCGGGAAATCCCCCATAAACACTTCTTGTTCCTTCACTTCACCTGTTTCCTTATTGATCAGGCGTACCTTCACTCTAAGTGGTGCAGCGTATGTCACATCGCGTTCCTTTGATTCATCTACAGGATATTTAGGCTCCCCTAGACTATAATCAATGAATTCCAATACAAGATTCCCTGTGAAGTCTTGAATTGGTGAAATATCTTGAAACATTTCACGCAACCCCTCATCGAGAAACCATTGATAGGAACGTTGTTGAATCTCAATGAGGTTTGGAACATCCAATACTTCATTAATCCGCGCATAACTTCTACGCTGACGTCGTCCGAGTTGAACTAATTGACCCGCCAATTCTTTCACCCCTCATGCCGTAATAGGTTTCATGCAAACACAAAAATAAAAATGGGTTATAAAACCTCATTTTTTTCCAGAAATGGTTCTAATATTTAAGATTTTCCGAAAATCAAGCATTTCATACTATTACCACTTGACTTTTTTATAAATTATGCACAAGAATAACATCTTAAACTGTCATTTCACAACAATAGCACAATGGGAATTTCGTGTCAAGAAAAATCTGTTAAAATACATCTCGCTATTTAACTGCCTTTATGATCCAATATCCTTTGTCTTGTTTAACCTTGATCACTTCACTGAATACTTCTTCAAGCTTTTTCCAAGCAGATGGTGCTCCTTGTTTCTTCTGTATAACGACCCATAGTGCTCCGCCAGTTTTCAAATAGTCTCTTGCTTCCCCTACTATGCGATGAACAACATCTTTACCTGCACGAATAGGTGGATTTGTTAAAATGACATCAAAATCCCGATCCTTAACTGCAGTATATCCGTCACTCTTCATGACCAATGCATTCGTTATGTGATTGATCCCGATGTTCTGTTCAGCCAGTTCTAGCGCCCTTTCGTTGACATCAACTAAGACGACTTGCCCTTCGCTAGCCAAATGAGCAGCTACAATTCCAATTGGTCCATAACCGCAACCAACATCTAACACTTTGCCATTCGTTGTTATTTCCATCGAATTAATAAGCAAAACACTACCAAAATCAACACGAAGTTTCGAGAACACACCTGCATCTGCTCGAAAATGAAAATCTTGACCTCTCATGTGAACATGAATATTTCGAAGGTCATGCTGAGTATTAGGTTTCTCAGAATAATAATGTTCACTCATCCCTGGTCACCCCAACGTTCTTCACAAAATGATAATCATATCCATCATTTTCCGCTTATTTCGTAAAGTTATACCCTAAGATATAGTTAAAAACCCGCTGCGTGCAGCGGGTTTTTAACTATACAATCAAAAGAATTACTTAACTTCAACAGATGCGCCAGCTTCTTCAAGCTTAGCTTTAACTGCTTCTGCATCTTCTTTAGTAGTCTTTTCTTTAAGAGCTTTAGGAGCATTATCAACAACTTCTTTAGCTTCTTTAAGGCCAAGACCAGTAATTTCACGGACTACTTTAATAACGTTAATCTTAGAAGCACCAGCGCTTACCAAAATTACATCAAATTCGCTTTGCTCTTCAGCAGCGTCAGCAGCAACAGCGCCTCCGCCCATCATCATAGGAGCAGCAGCTGTTACGCCGAACTCTTCTTCAATTGCCTTTACAAGATCATTAAGCTCAAGAACAGTCATGTTCTTAACAGCTTCTAAAATTTGTTCTTTACTCATTTTATATACCCTCCAAAAAATAGTTTTTATTTTTAATTCAATGAAATTTTACGCTTCCTTAGAAGCATCTTTTTCTGCAACTGCTTTAACAGCAAGAGCAAGGTTGCGCATCGGTGCTTGAAGCACGCTAAGCAACATAGAAAGCAATCCTTCGCGGGAAGGAAGATCTGCAAGAGCTTTAATTTGTTCTACTCCAACTACTTTGCCTTCTACAACACCTGCTTTAATTTCTAAAGCCTTATGCTTTTTCGCAAAATCAGCAATGATTTTAGCTGGAGCAACAGCATCTTCACCACCAAAAGCGATTGCGTTTGGTCCTGTGAGGAACTCGTCTAACTCCGTTAAATTGGTTTCCGCTGTCGCACGACGAGTCAAAGAATTTTTGTAAACTTTGAAGTCAATACCTGCATCGCGCAATGTTTTACGAAGTTCAGTTACTTCCTTTACAGTAAGACCGCGGTAGTCAGTAACGACTGTAGTCACACTCGTCTGTAACTTGTTCGTAATATCGGAGACCAACTGTTGTTTTTCTTGAATAATTCCTGTGTTTGCCACTTGTACACCTCCTAATTAGTTCCCATAAAAGTGAAGAAAAGCTTTGTCGCTTATTCCGAATACTTTTACGGGGCACCTAATAAAAACAAAAACATAAATAAAGGCCTCCGCAGACAATGCGAAGGCCACGTATACACGATATGCGTATGACGATGAACACCTCGGTAGGATATTAAGCGGTAGAGCGCCTACTGTCTACGGTTAATATTTTATTATTGTAAGACTTTGAATATTTTACACCCTTATACAAGGGGTGTCAACTCTTTATTTCGTAAGTTTCGAAACATCAACACGGATACCAGGACCCATCGTGGATGAAATCGTTACATTACGCATGAATACACCCTTTGCAGCAGCAGGTTTTGCCTTTTGAAGCGTTTCTACAAGAGTCTGCAAGTTATCTGCAAGTTTTTCAGTTTCGAAAGAAACTTTACCGATTGGAGCATGGATGTTCCCTTGCTTATCAACACGGTATTCAATTTTACCAGCCTTGATTTCTTGAACCGCTTTAGCGACATCAAATGTAACTGTACCTGTTTTAGGGTTTGGCATTAATCCTTTAGGTCCTAGTACACGACCTAATTTACCAACAGAACCCATCATATCAGGAGTGGCAACGACGACATCAAACTCAAACCAACCTTGTTGGATTTTGTTAAGCAAATCTTCGTCACCTACATAATCTGCACCTGCGTTTTCTGCTTCTTTGACTTTTTCCCCTTTTGCGAAAACAAGAACCCGTTGTGTTTTACCTGTTCCGTGCGGAAGCACGACAGCACCACGAATTTGTTGGTCTTGTTTCTTAGGATCAACCCCAAGACGGAATGCAGCTTCAACCGTTGCATCAAACTTAACTGTTGAAGTTTTTTTCGCTAGCTCGATTGCTTCGCTCATTTCATAAGAAGAATCGCGATCTACAAGCTTAAGAGCTTCTTGATATTTTTTACTCGTTTTTGCCACTTTGTTTTCCTCCTTATGTGGTAATCGGATAAATCCTCCCACGAATTAAGGATTGGCTCTCACCAATCCCACATTATTAATCTTCGATCGTAATACCCATGCTGCGCGCAGTTCCTTCAACCATGCGCATAGCAGATTCAACGTTAGCTGCGTTAAGATCAGGCATTTTCAACTCAGCAATTTCACGCACTTTCGTACGTTTTACTGTAGCAACCTTTTTCTTATTCGGCTCACCAGAACCTGACTCAATTCCAGCTGCTTTCTTAAGAAGAACGGCAGCGGGTGGAGTTTTTGTAATAAACGTAAATGAACGATCTTCAAAAACTGTAATTTCTACAGGAATGATAAGACCGATATCCTCTTGTGTACGTGCATTGAACTCTTTACAGAATCCCATAATGTTTACACCGGCCTGACCTAGAGCAGGCCCAACTGGTGGTGCTGGATTTGCTTTTCCGGCAGGAATTTGCAATTTCACCACTTTAATTACTTTTTTAGCCATGCGACACACCTCCTTCAGTCATGATGTGGTCAACGGGTAATTACCCTCCCACTCAATATTGCATCTTGTCCATCAATCGATGGCTCTTCGAAAGGACTTCGTTAGAAGTTTTTCATATTTTAATAGGTAAGAGAACGGCTTTATTAGACTTTTTCTACTTGAGAGAAATCTAATTCGACCGGTGTTTCTCTACCAAACATATTAACCATTACTCGCACTTTCTGTTTGTCGTTTTGAATATCTTCTACACGACCGATGAAGTTCGCAAATGGACCTTCAACCACTTTTACATTTTCATGGAGCTTCACATCAATACGAGGACGCGCAGCTTCAACACCCATCTGCTTCAGAATGGAGTTGACTTCTTCAGGCAGGAGTGGAGTTGGCTTCGAACCGGAGCCTGATGATCCGACAAACCCTGTAACTCCTGGCGTATTACGAACTACGTACCATGAGTCATCGGTCATTGCCATTTCAACGAGGACGTAACCCGGGAACACTTTACGCATGACGGTTTTTTTCTTTCCGTTTTTGTTCTCAATCCCTTCTTCCATCGGAACTAGAATACGGAAAATTTTATCCTGCATTTCCATCGAGTCTACACGCTTTTCCAAATTCGCTTTTACTTTGTTTTCATACCCAGAATACGTATGAACAACATACCATCTCTTTTCCATACCTTATATAGGACGAAAGCCGCCCCTACCCCCTTAAGGATTAAGTTCCAATAATTAAATCAACAAGCTGTGATAATCCAAGATCAAGAGCTGCAAAGAAAAGGGCTACCAAAGTTACAGTTACAACAACAACGGTGGTGTAGCTTATCATTTCTTTGCGGCTTGGCCAACGGACTTTCTTTAGCTCGGAATAGCTATCGCGAAAATAATTACCTGTATTCGCAAGCCCACCTTTTAACTTCGCTAGAAATCCCACTAAACCACCCCCAAAGTATATAACCTTATATTAACGAGTTTCGCGATGAAGTGTGTATTTGTTCAAACGGGGACAAAACTTCTTCATCTCGATGCGCTCAGGGTTATTCTTCTTGTTTTTAGTGGTCGTATAGTTACGATCCCCTGTTTCAGTACAAGCCAAAGTTACTGTAACACGCATGGTAAGACACCTCCCAATTCAGTTTAAGCAGCAATCAAACAGATTTCCTGTTTTAAAGATTACCCAACATACTTTATCACACGGTATATTGGATGTCAATAAATACTCTACTGTCATCATTGCCCAAAAAAATTCCAAAAAACCCTTTAATTAAAAAAACAGCAGCTCCAAAGCCCCTGTTTCTTCAGTCTACTTTATGAACTCATTATTAGTGTGAGAGTTCTCTTACTTCAAGATACTTTTCAAGTTTGCGTTTTACTCTCTGCAAGGCATTATCAATCGATTTAACATGACGTTCTAAGTCGACTGCAATTTCTTGATATGATCGCCCGTCCAAATAAAGCATGAGTACTTTACGCTCAAGATCACTGAGTAATTCCCCCATCTTATCTTCAATATCATCAAATTCTTCTTGGTTGATGATAAGTTCCTCTGGATCTGTTACTTTCGTACCACAGATGACATCAAGTAATGTTCGATCAGATTCTTCATCATAAATCGGCTTATCCAATGAGACATACGAATTAAGTGGAATGTGCTTTTGTCTTGTCGCCGTCTTAATGGCGGTGATGATTTGTCGTGTGATACACAGCTCAGCAAACGCTTTAAACGATGCAAGCTTGTCCCCTCGAAAGTCACGAATCGCTTTATAGAGTCCGATCATACCTTCTTGAACAATATCTTCACGGTCAGCACCAATTAAAAAATAGGAACGTGCCTTTGCACGGACGAAGTTTTTGTACTTATGAATCAAGTACTCTAGCGCCTCGCCATCGCCTTCTCTGACGGTTTCGACAATATCTTCATCGATCATGAGGTCGTACCGGGCTACATTGTTTTCTTTGAGGTCCACGCTCACCAACATCCCTCCGACCCATGTGGCCTTAGCCAGGATAGGGATATTATACATTATGTAATCTTACATCGTCAATAAAGGAGGGCTACTGCCTACGCCAATTTTCGAGAAAATTTTTCAATTCTTCTGATAAATTGTCACTTAACCTATTTTTTGGTGTTGCAAGGTTAGTTACCCTACCCTTTAAACGCTTCCGATTAGATTCGACTTCCCGCCAAAGTTCCTTAGAAGATATTCGCAAAGCCCCTTGTCCGAAAATGACACGTTGTTCAACCAAGTCATTCGTTGCTACATAAATTCTGCGCCAGCGGTTAGTCAAGCTATTAACCAATCTTTCAATCATTTCATCCGCTGTCTCATTTTCTTTAGAATATATAATTTCCACGTGCTTATTGTTTTCGACACTACCTTTACCCGGTACATCATAGGCATCGAATACAATATAAACCTCCCTTCCGGAAATTGAGTGGTAATCCACCATCATTTGGATTAACTCATCTCTTGCAAGAAATAGGTCCGCCATTTTCAATTTCCTCAAGTGTGGCCAAGCACCAATGATGTTGTAACCGTCTACAATGAGGATCTCCTCTACCTTCATTGTATTTATTTTCCGAGGCGCTTTCTAAGTACTTCATACATGCAAAGAGATGCGGCGACAGACGCATTTAACGAAGTAACTTGTCCTAACATGGGAAGTTTAACAACAAAGTCGCACTTCTCTTTCACTAGTCGACTCATTCCTTTCCCCTCACTTCCAATGACGAAAGCTGTCGGAATGGTAAAATCAATTCCTTGATACAACTCCTGTCCGGAAGCATCTGTTCCTGTAATCCAAACACCTTGCTCTTTAAGTTTTTCAATCGTTTGGACGATATTCGTAACCCGTACTACAGGGACGTATTCAATCGCGCCAGCAGACGTCTTTGCTACAGTTGAGGTAAGCCCTACCGCCCTCCTTTTAGGAATAATTACGCCGTGCACTCCTGTTGCATCAGCCGTACGTAAAATCGAACCGAGATTGTGTGGGTCTTCAATCTCATCAAGAATGATGAAAAACGGGGCTTCTCCTTTTTTTTCAGCTACGGCAAACAGATCTTCCATTTCAGCATAGTCGTATGCGGCAACTTGAGCGACAAGACCTTGATGGTTTTTCCCATCAGATAATTGATCGAGCTTCTTCTTCGGAACGAATTGAACAACGACTTTTCCCGCATTCGCAAGGGCTAACACTCCACCGATGCTACCCTTATTAATACTGTCACTTACAAGTAACTTATGAACTGTTCGCTCGGATTTAAGCGCTTCGATAACGGGGTTTTTTCCTGAAATCCATTCTTCTTCGTTCATCAGTATCCTCCTCAAGCATTTTCTACTGTCGCTGGGGGAAGAACCCCTGTTTCGACAACGGAAAACGATAAATAGATTAATTGTTCTAGTCTTTCGAACTGTTCTTTTAAATATAGCATTCCCATTAATGTTTCGAATGCTGTACCGTGACGATAAACCAAAACATCGGTGTTCTTTGGTACTGTACCCGATTTGGCATTTCGACCTCTGTTAACCCAATCCATCTCTTCCTCTGAAAGCAGAGGAAGAAGAAATTTCAAAACGTTGGCTTGTGCCTTTGCGGAAACATATTTTGTCGCTAAACGGTGTAATTGATGTGGCCGTACCTCTCCGAGGGCGATAAGCCGATGCCGAACATACACTTCGTAAATTCCATCTCCAATAAAAGCTAATGCAAGTGGATTAAGTTCTCTCGGATTTCGAGAAAGCTTTAACATTTCCATCATCTTGGCTGTTCGCTGGATGTTCATACGATGCTCACTTCCTCCGCCAACGAATTCCTTGGGGTGTATCCTCAAGAATGACACCTAATGATTGAATATCGTCGCGTAATTGATCGGCCATAGCCCAATCTTTATTTCTTCTAGCTTCCTGTCGTGCTTCTATTAACGCCTTGACTTGGGTCTCGAGATTCGCCTTTTCCAGTTTATCATCGGCTAAAAACCCTAATAAGTTCCCCCATTCAATCAACAACGATTTATAACGAGTGAGTGTCTCTTTAGCAAGAATTGGATTTCTCATATATTGATTTAACTCTTTCGCTAGATCAAATAGTCGGGAGATCGTGTTAGCCGTATTAAAGTCGTCATCCATTTCTTTATACAACTGTTCTTCAAATAACGCCAATTTATCACTCATATGGGGTTCAATCGGTAAGTCTTCAGCTGTTTGAAGTCGGTGCTCAGCGTTTTGTACGGCTGTTTCAAGTCGCTCCAAGCCTTGCATTGCTTGCTCAATTAAATCTTCACTGAAGTTAATGGGATTGCGATAATGAACAGACAGCATAAAGAATCGAATCGCTTCTGGACGATATTTTTCACGTATATCTTTCATGAGGAGAAAGTTGCCTAATGATTTAGACATTTTCTCGTTGTCAATGTTGATAAATCCGTTATGCATCCATGCATTAGCAAACGTTTTCCCTGTTAGCGCTTCTGATTGAGCAATCTCATTCTCATGATGTGGAAAGATTAAATCTTTTCCACCAGCATGAATATCGATCGTATCACCGAGATAGTTAAGAATCATTACCGAGTATTCAATATGCTAACCTGGACGACCTTCTCCCCACGGACTTTTCCACGACACTTCCCCTGGTTTTGCATTCTTCCATAAGGCAAAATCTAACGGATTTTCTTTTTGCTCGTTAATTTCAATTCTTGCCCCTGATTGAAGGTCTTCCAACGGTTGGTGGGAAAGCTTCCCGTACTCTTTGAACGCAGCTGTTCTGTAGTATACGTCGCCACCCGCCTCATAAGCGTATCCTTTCTCAATAAGTTCACTAACCGAATCAATAATCCCTTGCATTGTTTCCGTCACACGTGGATAAACGGTAGCTGGTTTAATACCTAACATCTTCTCTTCCAGATGATAGGATTCAATATATTGGTTTGCGACCTCTAGAGGTGTAGTCCCTGTCTCTCGAGCTACCCGTATAATTTTGTCATCCACATCCGTAAAGTTAACAACATATTTGACTTCAAACCCTTTAAACTCTAAGTATTTGCGAACGGTATTAAAGTAAATCATCGGACGAGCGTTCCCAATATGGATATGGTTATAGACCGTTGGTCCACAAACGTACATCTTTATCTTTCCCGGTTCAATTGGAATTAACGGTTGTTTGCTTTGAGTGAGCGTATTATAAATAACTATCGACATTTTCTCTCTGACCTCCTTGATTTGTTTCTAATATTTCAATTTTTTTCTGTAATGATGCAATTTCTTCTTGTAACGTTCGTAATGTATCCATTACCGGATCAGGATGCTCCATATGGTTTAGATTATCAGTAATCTTTACACCACACTGGGCAACGATACGACCGGGAATGCCAACGACAGTAGAATAGGGAGGAACTTCCCTTAATACAACCGAACCCGCTCCGATTTTCGATCCTTCCCCGATTGTCATCGAACCGAGTACTTTCGCGCCCGATGCAATAAGGACGTTGTTACCGATTGTCGGGTGCCTTTTGCCTTTCTCTTTACCTGTCCCCCCAAGTGTTACTCCTTGATATATCGTTACGTTGTTACCGATCTCACACGTCTCTCCAATGACAACTCCCATTCCATGGTCAATAAATAGCTTTCTTCCAATTTTGGCACCTGGATGAATTTCAATACCGGTAAAAAAGCGCCCAAGCTGCGAAATGATTCGGGAAAAAGTAAACCATTCTCGCATCCAGAAGAAATGAGAAATTCGGTAAAACCAAATTGCATGAAGTCCGGAGTATGTTAGGATAACTTCTAACGTATGTCTTGCAGCTGGGTCACGTTCAAATACGGCTTCGATATCTTCTTTTATATTTTTAAACATATCTTTCTCACACCTCCAATCGTTACCCCTAAAAGTACAAAAAAACCCATCTCGTAGCCGAAAGCTACAGAGACGGGTTATCCGTGGTTCCACTCTGTTCTAAGCATAAAAGAATCTATGCTTCTCAAATGCCAATAACGGGGCTAACCGAAACAGCTTACTTTCTTTCAGCCGTTCAACTCTAAGGTGCATTCTACGTTTATCCCAACAGACTATTTTCAGCAACGGAAAATTCCGTATAGTCCTCTCTGAGTAGGTTGCTCAACGTATACTTATCCTTATCAACGTTTTCTCTATTTAAACGTATTGTTAAATTAATACTATTGTCTTACAGTTGCTGTGTAATTGTCAATAAGCGATGAGATTCTACTTATCACCTTATCCCGACCTAGTAAGGCAATCGATTGATTGAGATCCGGCCCGTGAACCTGTCCTGTAGCCGCGATTCGCGCAGGCATGAATAGCTGTTTTCCTTTAAAACCGGTTTCTTTTTGAACGTTCTTTAAAGCTGTTTTCACATCTTCTGCTTGCAACGTGTCAAACGACTTTAACTGATCGATAAATACAGTTAGAACCTGAGGCACTTGTTCCTCTTTTAGCACAGCCAGCGCTTCTTCATCATATGCGATGTCATCTGTAAAGAACATAGAGGAAAGCTCGACGATATCTGCTCCACATTTCATCTTCTCTTGAAATAAAACGATGAGTTGCGTTGCCCATTCACGCTGTTCATCGGACAAATCTGTTGGAAGTAATCCCGCTTGTTGCAGGTAAGGCAATGCTAACTGAGCAATTTCTTCTGATGATAGCTTTTTAAGGTAGTGAGCGTTCATCCACGCTAGCTTATCGCGGTCGAACATAGCTGGGCTTTTCGAAAGACGATTCACATCAAAAATCGAAATGAATTGCTCTTGTGTAAAAATCTCCTCTTCACCTTCCGGAGACCAACCAAGTAACCCAATGAAATTAAAGAGCGCTTCTGGTAAATAGCCCATTGATTTATATTGTTCGATAAACTGAACAATCGATTCATCACGCTTACTAAGCTTCTTTCGTTGTTCATTCACGATCAATGTCATATGACCAAACGTCGGTGGTTCCCAACCAAATGCATCATAAATCATTAACTGACGAGGCGTGTTAGAAATGTGTTCTTCTCCACGTAGAACGTGACTGATTTTCATTTCATAGTCGTCAACAACGACGGCAAAGTTGTAGGTTGGTATGTCATTTTTCTTTACAATAACAAAGTCGCCTATATCATTTGTTTCAAATGATACAGTACCTCTAACCATGTCATCGAAAGTGTAGTTCTTATTTTCTGGAACTTTGAATCGAACGCTTGGAGTTATCCCGCAAGCTTCCTTTGCTTCCTGTTCTTCCTTTGATAGGCTTCTACATTTACCACTATATTGAGGCATTTGCCCATTTGCCGCCTGAATCTCTCTTTCGGCTTCAATCTCTTCTTCCGTACAGTAACATTTATATACATGTCCGCTCGAAAACAAATCTTCATAATATTTTTTATATATATTTAACCGCTCTGTCTGTCGATAAGGACCATACCCACCAACTTTATCTACACTTTCATCCCAGTCCATTCCAAGCCATTGAAGATAGTTGAGTTGATTCTCATCGCCTCCTTCAATGTTTCTCTTTAAGTCAGTATCTTCTATACGGATGATGAACTTTCCGTTCATACTACGTGCAAACAAGTAGTTAAACAAGGCTGTTCTTGCTCCACCAATATGTAAATGTCCCGTTGGACTTGGTGCATAGCGCACTCTCACTTCGGATGACATCGAATTACCCCCTTCGCCCATCATAATTAAAATTACGTCATATCATACCATACCCTTCCTTTGTAAGGAAAGGGTATTCCTACCGTATGCTGAATCATTCCACTTTTTGCAACAGAACAACGGCTTGTGCAGCAATTCCCTCTCCACGTCCGGTAAAGCCAAGCTTTTCGGTTGTCGTCGCTTTTACATTCACGCGGTCAACAGTCGACTTGCATAAATCAGCAATGATAGCACGCATAGATTCGATATATAGGGCCATTTTAGGCATTTGGGCGATAATTGTAGCGTCCACGTTACCGAGTTTATATCCTTTATCGATAGCGAATTGCCATACCTCTTGTAATAATTTCTTACTGTCAGCATCTTTAAATAACGGATCGGTATCGGGGAAATGCTTCCCGATATCCCCTTCTCCTAATGCACCAAGTATAGCATCTGTAATCGTATGCAATAGCACGTCGGCATCCGAATGGCCGAGCAAACCCTTTTCATAAGGGATATTTACCCCACCTATAATAAGCGGTCTTCCTTCTACTAACTGGTGTACGTCAAATCCCTGTCCAATCCGAATCATTTAATTATCTCCCTCTCCTACTTAAAATCGCATCAGCGATGTCGATATCTTCCGGCGTTGTAATTTTTAAATTTTCATAATGACCCATAACGACAGAGACGTTTATTCCAAGCCTCTCTACAAGACTAGATTCATCTGTGCCAAGAAAGTTATCTTTCTTTGCTTTTTGAAATGCTCTTTGTAGCAAGTCATAACGAAAAGCCTGTGGGGTTTGGACAGCCCACAAGCTTTTCCGTTCTGGTGTACGAACAACTTGGTATGTAGAGTTTACTTCTTTTACCGTATCTTTCACAGGCACAGCAAGAATAGATGCACCCGTAACACGTGCAGATTCGATTAATTCTGTTACACGGTCAGTGGTTAGCAATGGGCGGGCGCCATCATGTACGAGAATCAAATCCCCTGTAGCTGCCAAGAGACCTGCATACACACTATCTTGCCGTTCCTTTCCACCGATTACAATCGCGCTTACTTTGGTTACATAATAGCTATTTATTATTTCTTGAACGGATGGTTGTTCACTCTCTCCAACGACAACAATGATTTCATCAATCATATCCATTTTTTGAAATACACCCAACGTATGGGCGAGGATGGGACGATCTTTCAATAATAAAAACTGTTTTGGCAAAGAACTATTCATTCTTTTACCCTGTCCCGCTGCAGGTATAATGACAGAAATACGCAAAACGGTTTTCCCCTTTTAACTTTTTATGCTTGATGGATAACGCTACTCTCGTCGGTATTATAATGCTTTTTCAAGTAATTTAGGCTTGGCAAAAATCATACGACCTGCAGATGTTTGTAATACGCTCGTTACGAGAACATCTAAATAATCGCCGATATAATTACGACCACCTTCAACGACGATCATCGTACCGTCATCAAGGTAGGCAACACCTTGGTCATGCTCTTTTCCATCTTTGATTACTTGAACTTTAATCTCTTCACCCGGAAGGACAACCGGTTTAACGGCATTGGCCAAGTCGTTAATGTTCAATACAGGAACTTCTTGAAGTTCACACACTTTATTTAAGTTAAAATCATTTGTAATGACCGTGCCTTGCAGTACTTTCGCTAGCTTAACAAGCTTGCTGTCAACTTCTTGGATTTCCTCAAAATCGCCCTCATAAACGAGGACACGTACTTGTAATTCCTTTTGGATTTTATTCAATATATCCAAGCCCCGACGCCCACGATTTCGTTTCAGTGAGTCCGAAGAGTCTGCGATATGTTGTAATTCTTCCAATACGAATTCTGGTATGACAAGTGTCCCTTCAATAAAACCTGTTTTACATATATCGGCAATACGCCCATCAATAATGACACTTGTATCCAATATTTTATGTTCGACTGGTAATTTTGCTTGATTTTTCTTATCCCGAACAGAACGACCGAATGAAGTAAAAATTGATAAGAGTTCATCGCGCTTTTTAAATCCAACACTAAATCCTAAGTAGCCAAGTAAAGCAGAAACGATGATAGGTAAAATCGATTGTACAATCGGAATCGGAATAACCGAAATAGGAGAAGCGAGCAAAAATGCTACACTTAGCCCTGCCATTAAACCCATCACACCGAATAAAATGTCGGCAACAGGTATACGCTGAACTAAATATTCCTCACTCCAACGAATCCATTTTGCAATATAGTCTGCTAACCAAGATGTAGAAATAAATAGTATAATAGCTCCAATAATTGCTGCCATATAAGGACCTAACCCATTTCCATCGAGTTCGCTACCTGTAAATGGCGATACTGCTAAGTTAAATATGTCAACCCCATACGCAAATCCAATAATTGCTCCAATTAAAAGAAAAATGATTTGTATTCCTCTTTTTACGATCATTTTCTTCACCTCCTTTATTAAGTATAGACATCAATTCTTTATTCAAAACCTATGTGTTCAAAAAAAACGCGTCATACAGACGCGTTTCTATTTTCTAACATCGTCTAGAAACGTAAAGGCTTCTTCTTCGCTTAATCCTTTTACAAGAACAAGCTCACTGATAAGAATTTGCTTTGCATTTTCTAGCATTTTTCGTTCCCCTGTAGAGAGCGATTTATCTTTATCACGATCCATTAAACTACGAACAACATCGGCAACCGCGTAAATGTCCCCGCTTTTCATTTTATCAAGGTTAGCACGGTAACGATGATTCCAGTTCGTATAGATGGTTGTCTCTTCATCCCGGAGTACGTTAATGACGTCATTCACATCGACTTCGTTAATGATATCCCGTAAGCCAATTTCTTCGACGTTACCCATCGGTACCATCACTTTCATATCCCCAATAGGCATACGCATAATATAATAATGTTTTTTCTCACCGAGTATTTCTTTTTCTTCAATAGCCTCAATTATTCCTGCACCATGCATAGGGTATACCACTTTATCACCAATGTTAAACAAATGCGTCACCCCCACCTAAGTGTCCACTTAAAAGTACCATAAAAGATGGAAGTTTGTCAATTTCAAAAAATAAATATATTAGCATAAAAGGTATAATTCAGTCAACTTTTCCTTAATTATTTTTTTGGAACTTATACTTTCTAAAACTATAAACGTATATACCTGTTTAAAAGTTGCACTAAATACAATAAAAAAACTACACGTCATTTTATATCGATGTGTAGTTTTACTTAGGATCAAATTGTTCTTCTTTCTTTTTACGTTTATATCGCCTGATATAACGAGCGATACTTTGTTTTACTCCATACAGCGCATAGAACGCAAGCGGAATAAAAAAGACATGTGGCAAATATTGGGGGAATAATGTAGCTGACAGAGCTGCAATTACTACGACAAGCGGTGCAATCCAGTAGGTTGCTTTTGCTCTTGATACTCCAACCTTCTTGAAATTCGGATACTTAACAGACGACACCATCAATAAGGATAAACCGATCATCCCTACTATGAGTACGAAGGATGAAACATATGAGTGGTATAGCGCCATAGTTGCCAATATTCCTCCAGCCGCCGTAATGGGGAGACCGACAAAAAATCCTGGTACTCCGGGTCGGACATTAAACCTCGCTAATCGAAGGGCACCGCATGCAGGAAATAAGGCGCTTACTAACCATCCATATATACCTACATCTTGTAAGACAACGACATACATAATGAATGCCGGGGCAACTCCGAATGAGATGATATCAGATAAGGAATCCAGTTCTTTTCCAAAGTCACTCTCTGTTTTCATCATTCTTGCGACGCGTCCGTCTAGACCGTCAAGAAACATTCCGATGATGACCATGATGGCTGCATAGGCCCAATCACCTTGGAAAGCAAATATAAGGGCTAATATACCAATAAATAAGTTTCCTAACGTAAATAGGTTTGGCAAAATACGAGCAATCACGATATCACCTTCCCTACTACAGTTTGCCCGGAAATCACCCTGTCTCCCACTTTGACAACAACTTCTACATCTGATGGGACAATGATTTGAGTTCCAGAACTGAACTTTATCATCCCAATCTTACTTCCTTGTTTCAATTCATCTCCAATTACAGTCCAATTAACAATCCGCCTTGCCATAATTCCCGCTACTTGAACGACAAGAATCCTTCTCATTCCATTTGAAATACCAATATAGTTTTTTTCATTCACGTCGTGACAGTCTTTACGAGTAGCCGGGACAAACCTACCCTTTACGTAGTTTACATATTCAACTTTCCCCTCAATTGGACTCCGATTAACATGAACATCTAGCGGTGAAAGAAAAATACTTATTCGAGTCGCTTTCCCTCCGATGTATGACTCTTCTATAATTTCATCAACACCCGTTACTAACCCATCAGCAGCAGAAACGACAATCCCTTCATCTATAGGGGAAATACGATTCGGATCTCTGAAAAAATAAAGAACAAAAAGAAGGAGTCCTACCGCAAACAAGGAAGCCCACGGTGTTATAAAAAAGAGGCCTATGCCGAGTATTACGATTACACCTATTGTTGGCATTCCCTCATTTATTAGTGCGTGCTTATCCACTGATTCACCTCTACTAATCGTCATGTAAGTTAAAGACGTATTCTTCCTATTTTAAGAATCATTATATGTGCCTGTCAATAAAAACCTGTTCTTGAATCCTTTTCAACCCTTCTTTAATTGCACGGGCTCGTACTTCTCCGATTCCATCGACGTCATCAAGCTCTTCAATGGTTGCCATCATGATTTTAGGTAACCAATCAAATTGTTCGATTAAGTTATGCACGATGACGTGAGGTAGCCTAGGAATTTTATTTAAAATTCGATATCCTCTTGGAGAAATAGGCTCTTCTTGAACATTAATGCCTGTGTAGCCTAATATTCTAGCAACCATGTGATGATCCAACAATTCATCAGAGGAAAGCGTTTTAAAGTCTAACGAGATTCGTGCAACTTCATCACCATGAGGGTCTTTGCAATAATCTTTAATAAGATTAAGTGCTTCTTCATCCATCT
>FWWL01005601.1_pt1 | contig 19306 bp, 19 predicted proteins | sample 2228331 | NCBI WGS metagenome assembly FWWL01 (sample SAMEA103939775, study PRJEB20133) | metagenome | reverse complement strand
CTTGTCGCAGACGGGGCAGTCCAGGGGGTGGTGAGTCAGCAGGAAGCGCAGCGCCCACTCCCGGGCCTCCTTGGCCGCAGGAGAGTTGACGTGGACGACCATCCCCTCCCGCACCTGGGTGGTGCAGGCCGTCTGCAGGCCGCGCATCTTCTCCACTTCCACCAGGCACATGCGGCAGGCCCCGATGGGGACCAGTTTGGGATGGTAGCAGAAGGTGGGGATGTCCACCCCGATCTGGCGTGCGGCCTCCAGCACGGTGGCCCCGGCGGGCACCCGTACCGGCTGGCCGTCTATGACGACGTTGACCCACTCTTGCTCCATAGAGACCTTCCTGGCAACTAGCCCTCAGCGATCAGCGGTCAGACGCCGGCGGTCGGGCCCATTGGCCCTGCCGGGGATCGTCTACCCCACGGCCGAGGTCTGCGGGAGTGCTTCTGCGACCATGCAGCGACCGTGCCGGATGTGGTAGAGGTACTCCTCCCGGAACTTCTGGATGCTGCTCCGCACGGGGCCGATGGCTGCGTCCCCCAAGGGGCAGAAACTCTTGCCGCCGATGTTGTCGCAGATGCGCAGCAAGAGGTCCAGGTCCTCCTCCCGGCCGCCGCCTTCTTCAATCCGCTTGAGGATGAGGTACATCCAGTCCGTCCCCTCGCGGCAGGGGATGCACTTGCCGCACGACTCGTGGCGGTAGAACTCCGCCAGGCGCATGGCCACCCGCACGATGCAAGCCTGATCCCCGATGACGATGACCGCCCCCGACCCCAGCATGGAGCCGGCCGCGGCGATGGCTTCGTAGTCCAGCGTCAGCCCCTCCTCCAGGACGGAGGGGAGGAGCATGGGCGTGGAAGACCCTCCTGGGATGATGGCTTTGATGCTCTGGCCGGGGAGCGGGCCTCCCGCATAGTCATAGATGAGGGTGCGCATGGGCGTGCCCAGTTCCAGTTCGTAGACCCCCGGCCGCTGGACGCAGCCGCTGACGCAGAAGAGTTTCACCCCGGGGCTCTTCTCCGTGCCCATGCGGGTGTACCATTCGGCCCCATTCCAGACGATGAAGGGGACATTGAAGAGGGTCTCCACATTGTTGATGATGGTGGGCTTGCGGTAGAGGCCCTCGCTCGCCGGGAAGGGGGGCTTCAGTTTGGGGTGTCCTCGGTCGCCCTCCAGGGAGGTGAGAAGCGCGGTTTCCTCCCCGCAGATGTAGGCCCCGGCCCCTCGGTGCAGCGTCAGTTCCAGGCTGTAGCCGCTGCCAAGAATGTCCTTGCCCAGGTAGCCCCGCTCGTAGGCCTGGGCGATGGCGTGCTCCAGCCGCCGCGCCGCCAGGTCAAACTCCCCACGGATGTAAATGAAGGCATGCTCCACCTCGCAGGCGTAGGAGGCGATGATGATCCCTTCCACCACACCGTGGGGGTCGTTCTCCATGAGGACGCGGTCCTTGAAAGTCCCGGGCTCCCCTTCGTCGGCGTTGCAGACCAGATAGCGGGGGTAGACCCCTTTCGGCAGGAAGGACCACTTGACGCCGGCCGGGAAGCCTGCGCCGCCCCGTCCCCGCAGGCCGGAAGCCTTCACCAGGTCCACCAGTTGGGCTGGCTGGAACTCCCGCAGGGCCTTCCGCAGGGCCTGGTAGCCTCCCCGTTCTTCGTAGACCTCTATCTCGTGTGCGTTCGGCACCCCAACGTTGCGCAGGAGAATCGGTTCCGCCATAGCCGTCCCTTACCATCCGCCTTTGGGGCCTTGTGAAAGGCCCTACCTCGGAGCCCTCAGTCCCCCCAGAGCCAGACGCCGCGGTTGCTCAGGGAGTAGAACTCGTCGTTCAGGATGCGGGCATGCACCGCCTCTTCGTGAGCCAGGCGCCGGAAGAGGGCCTGGACTGTCGGCAACGGGATCTGGGCTGCCCAGGCTTCGTAGCGAGCGCGGGCCGCTTCCTCCGCCCCGATGGCCGTCGTCAGGATGTCGGCGACCATCGCCAGGTTCGTCACCTGGCGTGCCGCCTTCCCCCCTTCCAGGCCTGGCCTCAGTTCCCGTCCCACGTAGGGCTGGGGCTCCTCCCCCGCCAGGAGGGCCTCCCGGTAGGCCGCCAGGTTCTGGTAATGGTAGTCCTCAAAGTCGGCCAACTGCCGCAGGAGGTCCTTGCCGCGGGGGTCCGCCACCTGCTCCACAGCCTGTAGGTAGAAGGCCCGGGCTTCCCGCTCCCGGTCCATGGCCTGGGCTAGGGCGTCCAACATCGCGTCTCGTTCCGAAACCATCTCGCTCCCTCGCGCCTCCCCGCGGGCCCGCCTCAGCCCTGCCGGGCCAGTTCCTCCAGGATCTCGTCCACTTTGGCCGCGGTCAGTTGCTCGTAGTACCGCTCGTTCACCTGCATCACCGGCGCGGTGCCGCACGACCCCAGGCACTCCACCTCCACCAGGGTGAAGAGGCCATCAGGCGTCGTCTCGCCCACGCGGATGCCCAGTTTGCGGCTGATGTGCTCCAGAAGGTGCTCCGCCCCCAGGAGGGAACAGGAGACGTTGGTGCAGACCTGGATGAGGTACTTGCCCACAGGCCACCGGTTGTACATGGTGTAGAAACTGGCCACCGAGAGGACCTCGGCAGGGGTCAGGTCCAGGAGGTCGGCCACCTGGACGAGAGCCTCTCGCGGCAGCCAGCCCAGTTCCTGCTGCGCGATGTGCAACGCGGGCATCAAGGCCGACCGGGGGTGCGGGTACCGCGCCTGGGCCTGCCGGATCGCCTCCACCGCCTTGTCTGAAAGCACGCCGTTCGCCATCCGCCATCCGCCTCCACGAGGGGGAAGGGCCAGCGGGGGCCCTGCCCGCTAGCGGTCCACCTCTCCCAAAGTTATGTCAATGGACCCGATGATGGCCACCAGGTCCGAGAGCATATGCCCCTTGGCCATGCGCTCCGTGGCCTGGAGGTTGTAGAACGAAGGCCCCCGGATGCGGCACCGGTAGGGCTGGGGGCTCCCGTCGCTCACCAGGTAGAAGCCCAGTTCCCCCTTGGGGTTCTCGCCGCTGGCCCAGACCTCGCCCACGGGCGGCTTGAACCCCTCCGTCACCAGTTTGAAGTGGTGGATAAGGGCCTCAATGCTGGTCTCCAGTTCGGCCCGCGGCGGGAGGGTGAGCTTGCGGTTGGGGTCCTTCACCGGGCCGTCCGGCAGGTTGTCCAGGGCCTGTTGGATGATGCGCAGGCTCTGGCGCATCTCCTCCAGGCGCACCAGGTACCGGTCCCAGCAGTCTCCTGTGGTGCCTGTGGGCACGATGAAGTCAAACTCGTCGTAACTGGAATAGGGGAAGACCTTCCGCACGTCATAGGCCACGCCGGTGGACCGCAGGAGGGGCCCCGTCACGCCCAGGGCAATGGCCTCCTCTGGTGTGATCTTGCCGATGCCCACGAGCCGCGAGCGGTAGATAGGGTTGTTCGTGAGCATGGCCTCGTATTCGGCCAGGTGTTTGGGGAAGATCTTCAGGAAGTCCCGCACCGCCTCTTGGAATTTGGGCGGCACATCCCACCGGCACCCTCCTACGCAGAAGTAACTGGTGGTCAGGCGCGCCCCGCAGACCATCTCAAAGAGGTCCAGGATCATCTCGCGGTCGCGGAACGCGTACTGGAGGAGGCTCATGATGGTGCCGGAGAGGTCCAGCGTGCTCGTGCCGATCCAGATGAGGTGGGCGGCCAGACGCTGCAGTTCGCAGAGGATGACCCGCAGGTATTGGGCCCGCTTGGGCACCTCCGACCCGACCAGTTTCTCCACGGCCATGACGTAGGCCAAGTTGTTGTTCATGGCCGCCACATAGTCCATGCGGTCGGGGTAGACGGCGAACTGCTGGTAGGTGCGGTGCTCGGCGGTCTTCTCAAAGCCGGAGTGGAGGTGGCCAATGTCTGGCGCCACGTTGACCAGGGTTTCGCCGTCCAGTTCCACCACCACCCGCAGGACGCCGTGGGTGGCCGGGTGCTGGGGGCCGACGTTGACGATAAGGGTCTCGGTGCCATCGCTGAACCAGGGGGGTTTATCCGGCGGAGGCGAAGGAGCCTCCAGCACCTGTTCCCCATAGGTGGCCACCTGGGGGTCGTCGGCGTTGACGGTGAACTCCACCGGCTCGCCGCCCAGGGGGTAGTCCTTGCGCAGGGGGTGCCCCTTCCAGTCGTGGGGCAGGAGGATGCGGCGCGGGTCCGGGTGCCCCCGGAAGGTGACCCCCATCAGGTCGTAGGCCTCCCGTTCCGGCCAGTTGGCGCCAGGCCAGATCGGCGTCACCGAGTCAATGACCGGCGGGTCCGAGGGAATAGGGGCCTTCAGACGGATGCGCCGACGGTACGGCAAAGAGGTGAGGTAGTAAACCGCCTCAAAGCGAGGCGAGAGGCCCAGGCCCAGCCGGTCCACCACCGTCAAGTCCGTGAGCATGTTGTACTGGAGGGATGGTTCATCCCGCAGGAAGCGGCAGATCTCCACCACCTTGTTCGCGGCAATGGTGACCGTGGTCTCGCCTCGGAAGGCCGACACCCCCAGCACAGCCTCGGGGAACCGCTCTTGCAGTTTTGCAACCGTGAGATCGCCTTCGCTCATGGCCCACCCTTGCTGTACATCACGAATCCCACGCATGAGAGAAGGGGGAGAGGATTCGTGCCATTTGGGACCCTGCGGTCTCAGGCATAGTCGCTGAACCGCTCTTCCTGGATCTTCTTCTGCAACTGCATGAGGGCGTAGAGCAGAGCCTCGGGACGCGGCGGGCACCCGGGGACGTACACATCCACAGGGATGATCTTATCCACGCCCTGGACGATCGCGTAGTTGTTGAAGGGGCCCCCGGTGGAGGCGCAGGCCCCCATGGCGATGACCCACTTGGGCTCGGGCATCTGCTCATAGAGGCGCTTGACCACCGGGGCCATCTTCTGGGAAACGCGGCCCGAGACGATGAGGAGGTCAGCCTGGCGGGGGGAGGCGCGGAAAGCCTCCGAGCCGAAGCGGGCGATATCCATGCGGGACATGCCCGCGGCCATCATCTCAATGGCACAGCAGGCCAGCCCGGACGTGAGGGGCCACACGGAGTACTTACGGCCCCAGTTGATCATCTTCTCCAGAGTGGTGGTGAGGACGAAGCCTTCGGGGAGTTTCTGTTCTAGTCCCATTCAAAGGCCCCCTTTCGCCAGACGTAGTAGTAGCCCACCAAGAGGATGCCCAGGAAGATGGCCATCTCCACCAGCCCGAAGAGGCGCAACTGCCGCAGGAGCACCGCCCAGGGGTAGAGGAAGACCACCTCTATGTCAAACAGGAGGAAGAGGACCGCCGTCAGGTAGTACTTGACGGAAAATGGCTTGCCCCAGGGGCTCCCGAAGGGGATCTTGCCAGCCTCGTAGGTGTACAATTTGTTCTTCTCGGGCTTGTGAGGTCCCAAGACGGAGGGGACCACAAGGGCGATGACCGCAAAGGCGAAGGAGATTGCCAGGAGGATCAAGATGGGGAGATAGTCTATGGGCATCTATTCCAACTCCTCCCTGAGCGCACCGATGCCTGGCCTGGATGGTATGGATGGGACCCCGACAGGGGGAAAACCCGCTCGTCCGAGCGGCCCTCAGGCCAGGGGAATTCTAGCACACCTCTGGGAGTTTGTCAAAAAGGGCACAAACTCGCGCCATTTGGCACGAGGTTCGCCCCCTTCCCCTCTCCGCACTGGAGAGAGGAAGGGGGCGAGGGGTTGAGAAGAGGTCATCCGCTCAGGGTAGGACGAAGGACTCGCCCGGCCGGAGCACTACGCACTGCACTCCAGACACCTCCGTGGCCACCCGCGCCGCGAACTTGTGCGGGTCCTCCGGGATGACCGGGAAGGTATCGTAGTGCATGGGGATGACCACTTTGGGCTGGATCAACTTCACGGCCCGCAGGGCATCGTCCAGACCCATGGTGTAGTTGTCGCCAATGGGCAGAAAGGCCAGGTCCACCCCCTCCTCGCCGATGAGTTTCATGTCGTAGAAAAGGCCCGTGTCGCCCGCGTGGTAGATGGTCTTCCCCTCCACATACAGGAGGACCCCCGCTGGGTTGCCGCCGTAGGAGCCGTCGGGCAGGGAGGAACCGTGGTGGGCGATGGTCAGTTTGACCCGGCCGAAGGGGAAGTTGTACCCCCCGCCGATGTGCAGGGCGTGGGTCTTCACCCCTTTCCTGCTCAGGTACCCTGAAATCTCCGCATTGGCGATGACCAGCGCGCCAGTGCGCTTGGCGATGGCCTCGGCATCCCCCAGGTGGTCGCCGTGGCCGTGGGTCACGACGATGACATCAGCCTTGACCTGGTCGGGCTTCGCCGCAGCCTGGGGGTTTCCGCTGAGGAAAGGGTCAATGAGGATGACCGTCTCACCCGCCTTGATCTGCACAGCGGCGTGACCGAGGAACTTGGCTTCCACTGTCATGGCCTCGCACCTCCTATGTGACTGTTTCACAACAGGGGAACATGGTCGTAAAGGCACTGCACGCCTCGCCCACAGCCATTATACCGCCCCATCCTCGGCCTGTCAACGCACCCTCGTAGTGGACCAACCCGCCATCCGTAGGGGCAGGCTCGCGGCGCAGACCTACTCCGCCTCCCGCGCCGCCCAGGGGAGGAAAGCCCGCGGGGGCAAGGGGGTGGGCGTGGGCCCGAGGACGTGGGTGGCAGTGTTGCCGAACGGGGTTGACGGAAAGGCTTCCTCGTTCCCTGCCCGGTCGCGCCCCCGCACCCGGAAGTGGTAGGTGTGGCCCGGCTCCCCGACGAAGGTCCCCTCCGTGGCCGCCGCGGCCGAAAGCCACCGCAACCAAGGGCCGCTCCCGCCGTCGCGGACCTCCACATCGTACGAGGCCACGCCCGAGAGGGCATCCTCCCCACCCCACCGCACGGAGAACTCCCGGCTCTCGGATACCGGCGGGGAGACCGCCCAGGTCCGCGGTGGAGTCCGGTCTATGCGGACAGGGAAGGCAGGGCTCAGACCCGGGTTCCCGGCCTCGTCGGCAACGCGGAACCGCACCCAGTGCTCCCCCTCGTGGGGGAAAGTCGGCACTGCCGTGAGAGTGTGGGGCCAGTACGGGCTCAGGAGGGCCTGGGTGGAGGCTGGAAGCCATGAACTCCAGGTCGCGCCCCCGTCCGAGGAAACCTGGTAGGCCGCTGTCAGGAGGTCCAGGCCGCTGAGGGGGTCCTCCACCTGCACGGAACAGGCAGGGGAAAGGGTCGCGCTCACCCAGCCGATGGGGGAGAACCCTGTCCACGGGCCCGGGGGCGTCCCGTCCACGAGGGTCACAGAGAGGGGAAAGTCCGGGGCGGCATTGCCCGCCCCATCCACCAGGCGGGCAACGAGGGGCCTCGGACCGGGCGGCCCCCAGAAGGGCACGGCCGTCTTTCCATCCACGGGCGCTTCGGGAAACGTGATCACCTGGACCCGGTCCAGGCAGAGATCGCCCACCGCGCCGAACCAGACCCGGAACTCCAAGCCGTTGGCGTCCCCCCATGGGTAGACGAAGTCCACGGGAAACTCCTGGTAGGCGTCGGAGGCGAGGAAATCGGTGCCATGCACCCGCCGGATGCCCAGGAGGCGCGCCCCGGCCTGGTCCACCACGTCCAAGAGGGCCAGGATGCCGCTCTCGGTGACGTCTCCGGTGCGCAGGCGGAAGAGGGCGCGGTAGGCACGTCCAGGCATGAGGGCTCCGGTGTAAGGGCCGTACCAGTAGCCAGCCACGTGGATGCCCTCCCGCCCGCACCAGGCCACCCCGTTCAGGGCCTGGGGGTCCTCCACCGCCTCCCCCGTGCCAGGCCAGTGGGGGAGGTCCTCCCCTTCCCAGGACCATCCAGCGCTCACCCCCACGCCCAGGAACCCAGAGGGCCCGGCGTCGGCCGCGGCCACGGCCAGGGACAAGGTTGTGGTCGTGACAACGGGGGAAAGGGGCGAGACCGTGCCGGAGGGAGGATGGGTGTCCAGGCCCAGGGGGACCCAGCCGGCATCCCGAGAGGGGTTCCCGGCTCGGTCCCGCGCCTGGACTCGCACCTCCAGCCCCCCATCCCGAGGTTGCGGCGGTAACCCTGAGAGGTCCCACAGGAGGGACCACCCGTCCGATCCGTCGGCGTCCGAGCCCAACAAGGTCTCCACGAGGCTCCCTCCCACGCGGTACCGGGCGCGGAACTCCACTTCGGCCACGCCGCTCAGGTCGTCCGAGGCGTTGGCCGCGAGCGCGAGGAACCGGGAGCGGACGTACCAGTGCCGCCAGGGAGCCACCAGTTGCACAAGAGGGGGCGTCAGGTCCGGCGAGGTCCCCTGGGGGAGTTCCACGGTGACGCCCGTGTAGTAGTGGGTGAGGATCTGCTGGTAATCCCACCCGTGCCAGTCGGCCCACCGCGCCGCGCCCACCTGGGAGAGTCCCAGCCCGTGCCCCCGCCGCTCCTCTCCGAAGCAGACCGGGTCGTCCACAGCCTGGAGGTACGGGGTACCCCAGGGGGACCAGAGGGTGGGGCTGCCGTTCTGGGCGCTGTACATGGCCGAGATGACCTCGCCGCCGTAGGCCACATATTGGCCCCGGGTGGCGAAGACCGCCTCGTCGGAGGCCGGGTGCGTGTTCGGCCCCATGACCTGCGTGTCGGTCCAGTCGGATACATCCCAGGCCTGGCCTGTCCGGGCCAGAACCCGTTGCCAGGCGTAGGTCCTGGCGGCCACGGCCTGGGCCCGCAGGGCCTCGGCGTCCCAAGAGGCCGGCATCTCGTAGGGGACCACGTGCCGCACGTAGGTCTCAAAGTCAAAGACGTCAATCTGCCCCGGGGGCACGTTGGCGCGGTAGTAGTTCTCGGCCCGGTGGAGGACGCGGATGGTGGCAGGCGGGCGCTTCTGCGCCAGGGCTGTGACCTCAGCCCGGACCGCGAGGACGGGGGTCACAGAGGGCAGGGGTGTCGCCTCGGACGTCCGCCCCGAGGCAGCCGGCCCTGCCGTGCCCTCTTCTGGAGCAGGCATGGCCCACAGGTCGCCTCCACGCCGGAAGACGATCCACCGTCCGTCTGGCGACCAGCGCGGCTCGCTGTGTTCCTTCTCGTCCCGGGTCAGGCGGACCGCCCCGCTCCCATCCGCGGCGACCTGCCAGATCTCGGAGAAGTCGGAGGTTTCGGCCCCGGCTGGTGTAAGGCTCACCAGGAGGCTTGCCCCGTCGGGCGCCCAATCCGGGGGGCTCAGGTACCCCTGCGCAGCCTGGAAGAGGCAGCGGTCCGAGGCGCTCGCGGCCTCCCACACGCGGAGGCAGGGCTGGGTCGGCTCCTCCCAGGCGAGGAAGGCCAGCCGTCCGCCCTCCGGCGACCATGCAGGGGCGGCAGCCTGCGCTGCGAGGCGCTCCTCCCCTGTGGGCCCCCGGACCCACAGACCGTCGGGCCTGAGGTCCGCTGTCCACCGGCCCGCCACCGCGCTAGGGGAAGGCGTGGGCGTGGGGACCGCCCCTTCCTCTGGGGCCCTCGCAATGCGGCCCCTCCTCAGGGAGACGCTCCACCGGGGCCCCACCCCACCCGGCCCTGCGGAACTGGTCCGGGTGAAGAGGAGCGTCTCCGCATCGGCCCAGCCGAGGAAGAGGGCATCTCCGCCCGTGGTGAGGCGGCGCTCTCCAGGCCCCTGGGCGGCCCACGCCGGCCACGCTGCCCAGGCCAGGAGGAACAACCCTCCCAGAAGCAAGATCGTCCAGAGGAATCCTCTGCGTGTGCTCACAGGCTGCATAGGAGCCCCTCTCGCACGGAGATGACCTCCCCCTGTAGGGTAGGACGGTGCAACCTCCGTGCCGTCGCGGCCCTGAAAATGCGAAACCCCGTGGCGGGGTCCCACGGGGTTTCCCTAGCGTCCTCAGCCAGCGGGGGGGCTTACAGGCGCACCACGTCGGAGGCCTGAGGCCCCTTGGGCGTCTCCTCCAGGGTGAACTCCACCCGATCGCCCTCGTAGAGGTTGCGGTACCCCTCGCCGCGGATGGCGGTGTAGTGGACGAAGACGTCCTTGTCGTCCTCGTCCGCGCCGTCCACCTTGATGAAGCCCCAGCCCTTCACGCGGCTGAACCATTTGACTGTGCCGGTCACTCGCTCCATAATGTTTGGGAAACCTCCTACTGCGTTGGACTGAAAAGGGTTTTTGCCGCCCCTGTCGACGGCCTTGGGCGATCGGGGGACCGGGGGAACCCGCCAGGGCAAACAAAATCCCGCCGGACCACGCGGGTCAGGCGGAAGCCCTGTGGGTCACCTATCCGTGTCCGACGAACGCTCCATAAGCCCTTCTATAGCACATTTCGGCGAGCCTGTCAAATCGGCGTGCCGGCCGCACATGCGCTGCCCTGGGCCGCTAGCGCGTGCCCAGCGCACGGCGCCCGCGTTGCCCAGCCCACGGGTTATGGTATAATCTCACGGGACGCGGAAACGCGGGCCCAGAGGAGGGAAGCGGGATGGCCGAGACCTGGACCAACGACCGGGTGGCGCATCTCCTCTTCCACATCGCCGACCTTCTGGAGATCAAAGGGGAGAACCGGTTCAAGGTTGCCGCCTATCGCCGGGCCGGAGAGAGCATCCAGGCACTGGACCGGCCTCTCGTGGAGATCTGGCAGGAGGGCCATCTAAAAGACGTGCCAGGGATAGGCGAGGCCCTGGCCAAGAAACTGGACGAACTCTTCCGCACCGGGGAACTGGGCTTCCTCAAGCGCCTGGAAGCCGAGGTGCCCCCCAGCCTCGCCACTCTGTTGGACATCCCTGGTGTGGGCCCCAAGACGGCCCGCCTGGTCTGGGAGCACCTGGGCATTGCCGACCTGGACGGGCTGGAAGAGGCCGCCCGCGCCGGAAGGCTGCGGGAACTCCCCGGCATGGGCAAGGCCAGTGAGGCCCGCATCCTCCAGGGGCTGCAGGCCCTCCGGGAAAAAGGCCCCGGCGCCCCGAAGGGCGGGTGCTCCGCAGCCTGATCTCCCCTGGGGGCCACAGCGGAGGCACGTGATGGGCAAGAGGCAGGTTCAGGAAGCCAGGGAGCAGCCTGGAGGCCGAGCACGGCCTGCCCGACCCATCCGGGGGGCGCGCCAGGGGCCGAGCCTGGACCTCACGCGCATCCCCCCAGGCTGGGCGGCCGGCACCCTCCTCGTCCTCGCTGCCCTCGCCCTGGCCGTGTGGATCCTCTCCATGCCCGCGGGCGAGACCGAAACCCCTCCGACCGCGGCACCTGCCTCCACGTCTCCGGCCACCGCCGCGGTTCCTTCGCCGGAGCCGCCCCGGGTACAGGTCGGCGGCTGGGTCCGCGTGCAGGGCACGGAAGGGGGCGACCTGCGGCTGCGCGCCGCCCCCGGCTTGGGCGGGGAGACGCTCGCCCTGGCCAAGGAAGGCACGGTCCTCCGGGTCCTGGAGGGGCCGGTGGAGGCCGATGGCTACACTTGGTGGCGCGTCCAGTCGGCGGAGGGCCAGGCCGGCTGGGCCGCTGGACAATGGCTCGTTCCGCAGTAATCCGTGCGCACCTGAACGCTACCCACTGAGGAGGGCAAGGATGACCCAAGTGCCTCCTGAAGTTGTAGAGGAAGTGGAGCGGCTGCGCAGGGAGATCCGCTACCACAACTACCGCTACTACGTCATCAACCAGCCCATCATCAGCGACGCGGAGTACGACCGCCTGATGCGGCGCTTGCAGGAACTGGAAGCCCGGTACCCGGACCTCATCACGCCGGACTCCCCTACCCAGCGCATCGCCGTGGAGCCCCAGGAAGGGTTCGCCAAGGTGCGGCACCCCGCGCCCATCCTCAGCCTGGCCAACGCCATGACGCCCGACGAGGTCCGGGCATGGCGCGATCGGGCCCTCCGCCTCCTCCCGGAGGGGACGCGCCTCGCCTATGTAGTGGAGCCCAAGATTGACGGCCTGACGGTGGTCCTCCACTACGAAAACGGCCTCTTCACCCTGGGGGCCACCCGGGGGGATGGGGAGGTGGGGGAGGACATCACGGCCAACCTGCGCACCGTGCGGGCCTTGCCCCTGCGCATCCCCGTGCACCCAGGGGACGGGGCCGACGTGCTCCCCGCGCCAGCGCGCCTCGTGGTCCGCGGCGAGGCCTACATGCCCATCCGGGAGTTTGAGGCCTTCAACGAGCAACTGGCACGGGCGGGGGAACGGACCTTCGCCAACCCCCGCAATGCCGCGGCCGGCTCCCTGCGCCAGTTGGACCCGCGCATCACCGCCGAGCGGCCCCTGAGCCTCTTCGTCTACTCCGTGGTCGCCGCGGAGGGGGTCCACCTGACCACCCAGTGGGAGACGCTGCAGTACCTGCGGGCGATGGGCTTCCCAGTGGTGGAGGCCCAGCGCTTTGAGGACTTGGAAGAAGCCATCGCCTACTGCCTGGAGTGGCAGCGCAAGCGCGACATCCTCAACTACGAAGTGGACGGCATGGTCATCAAGATTGACGACCTCTCCATCCAGGAGCGGCTGGGCTTCGTGGGCAAGGACCCCCGCGGCGCGGTAGCCTTCAAGTTCCCCGGGCGGGAGGCGACCACCAAACTCCTGCGCATTGAGGTCAACGTGGGGCGTACGGGCAACCTGACCCCCTACGCCGTCCTGGAACCGGTGGAGGTGGATGGCGTCATCGTCAAGCAGGCCACCCTCCACAACTTCGAGGACCTGGCCCGCAAGGACATCCGGGAGGGGGACTACGTCATCGTCCGACGGGCGGGGAAGGTCATCCCCTACATTGTGGGGCCCATCGTGGAGCGGCGCACGGGCACGGAGAAGCCCTACACGCCCCCCACAACCTGTCCAGCGTGCGGTGAGCCGGTCGTCCAGACCCCTGGCGAGGTGGCCGTGCGCTGTATCAACGCCTCCTGCCCAGCCCGCCTCAACCGCCAGGTGGAGTACTTCGCCGCCGTGATGGACATAGAAGGCCTGGGCGAGCAGACGGCGCGCCTCTTCGTGGAAAAGGGCCTGGTCCACGACGTGGCCGACCTGTACTTCCTGACCCGGGAACAACTCCTCTCCCTGGAGGGGTTCGCCGAGAAGAGCACGGAAAACCTCCTGCAGGCCATTGCAGCCACCAAAACTCGGCCCCTAGCCCAGGTCCTCACGGCGCTGGGCATCCCCTACGTGGGGTCGGTGGTGGCCGGTATCCTCGCCAACCGCTACCAATCTATAGACGCTCTGATGGAAGCCCGCGAGGAGGAGCTCCTGCAACTGGAAGGCATCGGCCCCCAGATCGCCGGGGCGGTAGCGCAGTTCTTCCGCTCCGAGGCCAACCGTCGCCTCATCGCCAAGTTGAAGCGGGCAGGCGTGCGCATGGAAGAGGAGCGGCGCGAAGCAGAAGGGCCACTGCCCCTGGCCGGCCTGACCTTCGTCATCACGGGCACGCTCCCCACCATGAGCCGCGAGCAGGCCACAGCCTGGATTGAGGCCCGTGGCGGCAAGGTCACCGACAGCGTGAGCCGCAATACCGACTACCTTGTCGTGGGCGACGCGCCGGGACGCAGCAAGTACACCAGGGCCCAGGAGTTGGGCATCCCCATGCTCAGCGAGGCGGACCTCTTCCGCCTGGCCGAGGAGAGGGCAAAGGAGCAATAACCCTGTCACTGTCACAAAACTTGTTGCCATTTCCGCCCGAAAGTGTTACAATGGGCCAGGCGTCGCGGCTGCGCTTCATGCGGGTCGCTTGCGAGGCAACCGCAGGGGCGATTCGTGCATGCTCCTACCGTGAGCGGTCTGCACTGCCGCATGCAGCAGCCGCGGCGCACCAACACAAGACGCAACCGCAGCGACCAGGCCACAGGCCATCCGGTCCCGAAGACGTGAGAAGGCGAAGGTGCCGCAGGTTCCCAGGGTCAAGGGGAGGCTAGGAGACCATCATGGAGCCCGATGATTTCACTGCCCGGCTCATGAGCGACATGGACCCAGACCTCCTGGAGTTCATCAAGACCAAGGTCAACTCGTTCATCAAGTGGGACCTGGTGCGTTTCTTCCACGAGAACCCCCACACGGCGGACACTGTGGAGAACATCGCCCGTTACACGGGGCGCAACCCGTTGGCCGTGAAACCTGAACTGGAAGAACTGGTGGAAAGCGGCCTCATGCGCCGGCAACTGGTGAGCGGCATCCCCGTCTACTCCCTCACGACGGACGAAGCAACTCGCAACCTCATCCGACGCTTCGTCCAGGCGTGCGAAGACCGCCACTTCCGCGTGAAGGCGGTTTACCACATCATCCGAGGGATGTACTGACAGGAGCCGATCGCGCCGCGAACCGAAGGAGGCCTGCAGATGGAAAGGGTCAAGACAGGGATCGCCGGCCTGGATGAGATGCTCCATGGGGGCTTCCTGCCCCAGACCGCCAACCTGGTGGAGGGTGCACCGGGGACGGGCAAGACCACCCTGGGCATGCAGTTCATCTACAACGGCATCGTCCAATTCGGAGAGCCGGGGCTCATCGTCACGTTTGAGGAGTTCCCCCAGCAGTACTACCGGGACGCCGCGTCCTTCGGCTGGGATTTTCGCCGCCTGGAACAGGAAGGCAAACTGCGCATCCTCATGACCAGCCCGGAGATCACCCGTCTGGACCTGGAGAGCGTCGGCGGGATGATTGAGAGCACCATCCAGGAACTGGGCGTCCGACGCGTCCTCGTAGACAGCCTTTCCCACTTTGAGCGCCTCAGCACCGACCCCGTGGAACTGCGCGGCATCGTGCACGGCTTCGTCAACGCGCTCAAGCGGGAGGGACTCACCAGCATCCTCACCCGGGAGAGCACCACCCTCTTCGGCGAGGACTCCTCGGAGGAGAGCGACATCGCCTTCATGGTGGATTCCTACATCCTCCTCCGCTACGTGGAAATTGAGAGCACCGTGCGCAAGGCGCTCCTCGTCCTGAAACTGCGGGGCAGCGACCACGCCAAGGACATCCGCCAGTTTGAGATCACCAGAAGTGGCATTGAAGTCCAGAGCAAGTTTGAGGGGCGCGAGGGGATCATGAGCGGCAGCCCCCGACGGACCATGGCCGATTCCTTTGTGGAGGCGTTCATCAAACACCGATGACCTACACCCAGTTCCCGTCAATCCCCATGATCCGCACGGGGCATGCCCCAGCCGAACCTGCCCTGGCCCCAGGAGGGCGAGGATGTCCCTGACCTCCCGCGTGCTCATGGCCTGGTCCTGGGTGGCGGCGACGGCAGTCCTCTTCTGCCTGTACATGATCGCCCGCTTCTTTCAGCAGAAGGCAGGACAGCGGTCCTACTACGAACTGTTCCTCATCCCCCTGGTGCTCTACCTTTTCGCCTCGTTCCGGTGCCTGCTGCCGGGCTCCGACTACGCGACAGACGAGATGGCCAACGTCCTCCTCTTCCTGGCCGGGTCGGGCACCCTGGCCCTGGGGAACTACCTCCTCAACCTCATGACCGGAGGGCGGAGATGACCCTGGTCCTCGCCCTGGCCGGCTGCGTGGGGGAGGCCGCCATCCTCTACGCCCTCGTCATCCTGGCCCGGCTGAGCCAGAAACTGGGCGCCGTGACCAAGATGCCCCCCTACTACCGGGGGTTCTACCTTTCCGTGACCCTGTTGTGCGTATCCCTCGCCTCTCGCTTGGTGTACCTGAGCGCCGCGCTCACCGAAGCCGGCCGAACCATGCCCCTCCTCGCCCAGGAGGGGTTCGCCCTGGCCACCCACCACCTGCCCATGGCCTTGGCCATGCTCATCTCCGTCCTCGTGGCGGGCAGGTACTGGGGATGGCTGTTGAAGGAATGAAGGACCTCTCCCCCTTCCCTACCTCCGTGCCGGAGGTGGGGAAGAGAGCGAGGGGGTAGGAGTGAGGTCTCACCGTCCAAGAAGGTATGGCCAACGCCATTCGCAGGAGTGAAAGGAGCATGCCCATCACTTCGTTCGCCCAACTGATGGAGGAGGCCAAGAAGATCGGCCCCAAGAGCGTCGCCATCGCCGCGGCCCACGAGGCGGAAGTCCTCCTGGCCGCGAGCGATGCCGAGCGGCAGGGGATCGCCGAATGCATCCTGATCGGGGACCGTCCGTCCATCGTGCAGATCGCCGGGGAGAACGGCGTGGACATCAGCCGCATGATGATCCTCCACGAGCCGGACCCCAGGCTCGCCGCCCGCAAGGCCATGGAACTGGTGGGCCTGGGCCACGCCCAACTGGCCATGAAGGGCAAGGTGGAGACGGGGGACTTCCTCCGAGCAGCCCTGGACAAGGAAGTGGGCCTACGCATGGGGAGGCTTCTGACCCACGTGGCCATCTTTGAAATCCCTGGCTTTGACCGCCTCATCTTCGTCAGCGATGCCGGCGTGGTGGTGGCCCCCACCATTGAACAGAAGGTGGAGATCGTGCGCAACGCCATTGAGGTCGCCCAGGCCCTGGGCATTGAGCAGCCGAAGGTCGCCATCCTGGCCGCCACGGAGATGGTCAACCCCAAGATCCCGAACACCCTGGACGCGGCCAACCTCTCCAAGATGGCCGAGCGCGGCCAGATCAAGGGGGGCATCGTGGATGGCCCTCTGGCCCTGGACAACGCCATCTCCCCCGAGTCGGCCGCCATCAAGGAGATCAAGAGCCCCGTCGCCGGCCATGCCGACATCCTCATCCTCCCCGACATTGAGGCCGGCAACGTCCTGGCCAAGGCCATCACCTACTTCGCCCGCGGCCGCATGGCGGGCGTGGTCGTGGGGGCCCGCTGCCCCCTCATCGTGGCTTCCCGCTCCGACCCCCACGAGACGAAACTGGTGTCCATGGCCCTGGGCGTGCTACTGGCCTAGGCGGGCGGTGCCTTCTCCCAAGGGGTCGGCCACGATGGCAGCAAAGCCTGCCCGAAGGCTCCTGCAGACCCTGCAGGCTCTCCCCAAGGTGGACCTCCACCGCCACCTGGAAGGGTCACTGCGCCTGTCCACCTTGGCCGAAGTGGCGCGGGAACACGGACTGGACCTCCCTTCCTACGATGTGGAGGCCCTGCGCCCTTACGTCCAGATGACCAAGGATGAGGAGCCCGACTTCCACACCTTCCTGCGCAAGTTCAACCTCCTGCGGCGCTTCTACTCCACCCGGGAGGCCATTGAACGGGTGGCCTACGAGGCCGTGGCCGATGCAGCCCAGGATAACGTCCGCTACCTGGAACTGCGCTTCAACCCCGTCGCCCTCTCCGACCGCCAGGGCTTCCCCATGGCCGACGTCACGGAGTGGGTGCTCAGCGCAACGCGGAAAGCGGCGGAGGCGCACCGCATCCAGGTCCGCCTCATCACAACCGTCACCCGCGATGCCTCCTTGGAGACAGCGCAGGAAGTGGTACGCTTGGCGGTCCGGCACCAAAAAGAAGGGATTGTCGGGGTGGACCTGGCCGGCGACGAGGTGAACTACCCTCGCCCACCCCTGGAGAAGACCTTCCGCTGGGCCAAGGAACAGGGCCTGCACATCACCGTCCACGCCGGCGAGGCCACCGGCCCCGAATCCATCCGCGAGGCCCTGATCCACCTGGGGGCGGACCGCATCGGGCACGGCGTCCGCGCCGTGGAAGACCCCGCGGTGGTGGAGATGCTGCGGGAACGGCAGGTCCCGCTGGAGATGTGCCCCACCAGCAACCTGCACACCGGCGTGGTCAAGGCCATCGGCACCCACCCCAGCCGCCTGTACTACCAGCGGGGCATCCCGGTGACCCTCAACACCGACGACCCCAGCATCTCCAACATCACCCTGACCGACGAGTACCTGGTGGCGGTGCAGGGTATTGGCTTCACCTTGCGGGAACTGAAGGACCTGATCCTGAATGCCGCCCGCGCCGCCTTCCTGTCACCAGAGGAAAAGGAGCACCTGTGGCAGACCTTGTACGAGGAACTGACCGCCTTTCCGCTGTGACCGCGGTGTGTGGCCGGTTCGGCAGCGGCAAGACGGAGATCGCCATCAACTACGCGCTCATCCTAGCGCGGGAGGCGCATCCCTACCTCATTGACCTGGACGTGGTCACGCCCTACTTCCGCACGCGGGACAAGGCCCAGGCTCTCGCCCAGCAAGGCGTCGTGGTGATCACCCCCGCGGAAGTCGCCGCCCACCTGGATACCCCGGGCCTCACCCCTGAGATCCTCGGGGCCATCCAGCAGACGGCCCAGCCCGTGGTCCTGGACGTGGGTGGCGACAAGCAGGGGGCCCGTGCCCTTGGGCAGTACAGCCCTTACCTGCGCGCCCGTGGCTGCGAGGTGTGGTTCGTGGTGAATCCCTTCCGCCCTTTCACCCAGGACCTGGCAGGCATCCGCCAGTCCATCGCCGAGATAGAAGCCGGTTCCCGCCTCCAGGTGACCGCCCTGGTGAGCAACCCCAACCTGATGGACGAGACGGACGCCGACGTCGTCCTCCACGGGCACCAGGTTGTGGAAGAGGCCTCTGCGGCTCTGGGACTCCCCATCGCCTTCCTCGCCGTGGAGCGGTCCCTGCTCCCTCAGTTCCCCAATGGACGGCTCCCCAGGGAGGTGCTGCCCTTGACGCTCCACCTGCACCCGCCGTGGGGAAAGCCTCTATCCCCTCCCCTGCCCCCCACTCCGCCGGGCGCAGGACGTCCTTAACCCCGCCTGCACCGGCGTCTCAAAGGAGAGCGCACATGAGGATCTGCACCTTTGCCGAACTGATGGAAGCCGCCCGACAGAAAGAGGCCCCGCGCGTGGCTGTGGCCGCGGCGGACCAGGCCCAGACCCTCATCGCCGTGTGCCGGGCGCGGGAGATGGACCTGGCCTACCCCATCCTGGTGGGAGACGAGGAAGCCATCCGCCGCATCGCCGCCCAGGAGGGCCTTTCGCTGGACGGGCTGGACATCGTGCACCAGCCGCAGCCACGCCTCGCGGCCCAGGATGCGGTGCACCTGGTCGCCCACGGCATGGCCGACCTCATCATGAACGGCCGTGCCCAGCCCGGCGACCTCCTCCGGGCGGCCTTGGCCCGGGAAAGCGGCCTGCGCATGGGCCGGCTCCTCACCGACGTGAGCGTCTTTGAGATCCCGGGCTTTGACCGCCTCCTCTTCGTCAGCGACATCGGGGTGATCATCGCCCCCACCCTGGAGCAGAAGGTGGGCATCGTTCAGAACGCCATAGACGTGGCGCGGGCCCTGGGCGTGGAGCAGCCACGCGTGGCCCTCCTCTCGGCCACGGAGATGGTCAACCCCAAAATCCCCACCAGCCTGGACGCCAGCAACCTGGCCAAGATGGCCGAGCGCGGCCAGATCAAGGGGGGCATCGTGGATGGCCCCCTGGCCCTGGACAACGCCATCTCGCCCCAGTCCGCCGCCATCAAGGGCATCCAGAGCCCGGTGGCCGGCCAGGCCGACATCCTCATCGCTCCGGACATTGAGACCGGCAACCTCCTGGCCAAGGCCATCA
>FWWL01005600.1_pt1 | contig 19315 bp, 18 predicted proteins | sample 2228331 | NCBI WGS metagenome assembly FWWL01 (sample SAMEA103939775, study PRJEB20133) | metagenome | reverse complement strand
ACCACTTGAAAAGGGCTGCCAGTCTCCCCTTTGCTGAGGAGCACTATGAAACCAGCAGCCCTGTCCCTAATGTGGCACATCCTGGCCCTCATGCCAACCCCCCACCTCCAGGAGTCCCTGAAGGCCCTCCTCACCGGCCACGGCAAGGCTAGACCCCAGCACAGCCAGACCCAATCCCCCTCCGCCCTCTCCCGCTTCCTGGCCCACCCACGCCCTCATCCGCCTTGTACGCCAGGAGGCTCAGAAAGCCCTGCACCAGGCCAGGCCCAAACGGGGCCCCAAACCCAGGCTCCTCCTGGTTCTGGACCTGGTCACCCTTGAGAAGCGAGGCCGGTTCCACGCCTTGCCCCTCTCCTTCCTACACGGCAAGTGGGGGCTCCACTTGGTGGTGCTTTACCTGGTCTACGGTGACCTCCGGATCCCCTGGGCCTACCGGCTTTGGCGGGGGAAGGGAACCAGAACCCTCTCCCTGCTGGCCCTGGGGCTCCTGGCTACCCTGCCCCCCTGGATGCGGCAGGCCTGCTGCATCCGGGTGGTGGCGGATGCCGCCTTTGGCACCTGCACCTTCCTGGCCGGGGTGAAGGGAATGGGGATGGAGGGGGTGGTGGGGATGCGGTGGGATCGGAGGTTGCAGGGTGGGGGTAGGCTTGCGGAGGTGGGGCGGCAGGGAGCCGGGTCTACCTCCTTAGGCTTCCCTTCCCGGTCTGGGTGAGCCGGTACCGCTATCCCTGCTCGTGTGGGGGAGGAAGCGGTTCAGCATTGAGCACTTCTTCAAGGCCATGAAGGGGGAGTTTTCCCTGGGGCCGTTTGGGCAACGGAGGGCCATTGGGGTACACCGGTTCCTGGTGCTCTCCCTTTTGGCCTACCTGCTGGCCCCCTGGGTGGGGGTAGCGGGAGGTGCGAAGGGAGGCGGTGCGGGTCCTGCTGCCCGAGGTCCTGGTGCAGGTGCTCCTCTTGGAGCTTCATGCCTTGGGTTTCAAGCTTAGCCCTAACGGGCTGACGTGGCCCCTGGGGGGAGGGGCAGGGGGTGGGGGGTTATGCAGGCTATGCCGGAGGTGCAAGTTTTGAGTTCTATGAACTTTTTCTGAGCGAAAAAGCTGGAACCATCCCTGATGAAGATTAAGATGCAAATTTTTCTGCTATAGCGGAAATATTGTGCTTTTTTAGGCTTTTTCCCCAGTCCACTAGACCCCAGGCCCATTTTCACATTCAACTCCAGGGGCTGCTCTAATAAAACCCGGTTACACATAGGGCTATGGGCGCACCCCTTGCCGCAACCGTCGTCCACAATTCGCTGCCCTGGGTGGATGTGTACCGGGGTCTGGCTATCCTAGGGGTTCTAGTAGCCCACGTAGGTGGGCGCTTTTTACGCGAGGTACCCCAGGACTCCGAGTACTGGTGGCTCATCGCCACCTTCAATCGGCTACTGGCCTTTGTGGTGCCGGCCTTCCTTTTTCTCTCTACCCTGCTGCTTGGCATGAGCCTGTTGCGGAGTGGCCCCCCTTACTCCTGGAGCCGCCTGCGCCCAGTGGTGGTGCCCTACCTAGTCTGGACTGGTATTTATCTGCTGTTCCGTTTCTACGAGGGCACCCTGCCCCCCCTCACCCCAGAGCGGATCAGCCTCTACCTGTTGTGGGGCAAGGGCTACTTCCACCTCTACTACATGGTGCTGGCCATTCAACTGGTGCTGCTCATGCCCCTGCTGTTGCCGGTGCTACGCCGCAAGGTTCCAGCCTGGGCCATCCTGTCCTCCAGCTTTGGCCTGACCTTAGCCTTCTACTGGGCCAACCGGCTATACTGGCAAATCCCTTTCCCTGGAAGTACCCTGATTTGGTACCTGCCCACCCTGGCCGTGGGCTTGACCCTAGTCCACCATATGCCCCGCCTGGAAGCGCTTATGCCGCGCTACCGGGTGTGGGGGTTGGTATTCGTGGGCCTGGGTATGGCCCTATACCTACCCCTGGCCTACGATGCCATCCGCAACATCCCGGTCAACACCTTCCAGTATCAGGTGGGCTACTGGATATACAGCAGCGCGGCCTCCTTGGTGTTGGTCTCGCTGGCGCTAGGTCTGGCCCGCACCCGCTGGAGCCCTGCTCTACAGTTTCTAGGCCGTTACTCGCTGCAAATTTACCTGATTCACCCCCTGGTGATCCGGCTGCTCGAGCGCACACCACACTTCCCCGAACCCTTGGGTGTATCGCCGGCTTTTACCATCTATGTGGCCCTCTCCCTAGCAATTCCGCTAGCTGTGGCCATCCTGGCCCGGTGGCTGCGAGCCTCGAGGCTCCTATTTGGCCGGGCCTAGCCCCCAAGTAGGCCAAGCGCGTAGTATTGGGGACGTGATTGTAGACGCCCACCTCGACCTAGCCCACAACGTCCTTGACCTGGGGCGCGACCTGACCCTCCCCCTGGCCGAGTTACGCCAGCGCGACCGGCACCCCGAGGTGCCGGTGGTCACCTTACCGGCTTTGCGCGAGGGCGGGGTGGGGGTTTGCTTTGCCACTTTATGGGTCAACCCACGCCAGTACCCCGACCCTCAGATGGCCCATACCCAGGCCCTGCGTCAGCTAGCGGTATATCTGCGCTGGGAAGAACAGGGCCTGGTGCGCATCCTGCGCGACCAGGCCAGCCTGCAGGCCCACCGGGCCTTGTGGCCACAAGACCATACCCCGGCCCTGGTGCTCCTCATCGAGGGGGCCGAGTGCATCCGCCAGCCGGAGGAGGTGGCCTTCTGGTTCGACCAGGGCGTACGGCTCATCGGGCCCGCCTGGCAGCGCACCCGCTACGCAGGGGGCACCCGTGAGCCCGGTGGGCTGACCCCGCTGGGCCTCGAGCTTTTGCAGGCCATGCACCAGCATCGTCTGGCCCTAGACCTCTCGCACATGGATGAAGAAGCCTTCTGGCAGGCTTTAGAGGTTTTCCCGGGGCCCCTCTGCGCTACCCATAGCAACCCTCGAGCCCTGCTGGGCGGCGAGGGAGAGCCTTACGCCAACCGCCATCTGAGCGACGCCATGATCCGGGCCATCGGCCAGCGCGGGGGGGTGATCGGTACGGTGCTGTATAACTTTTTCCTCGAGCACACCTGGCAACGCGGCCAGAAGCGGGTGAGGCTGGAAGTGGTGGGCCGGCACATGGCCTATACCGCCCGCCTGGTGGGCTGGGACAAGGTGGGCCTGGGTTCCGACTTCGACGGGGGCTTTGGCCTATTCGAAAACCCCCAGGGCCTGGACCAGCCCGCCGACCTGCACAAGATTGCCGCGCTGGTGCCGGCTCCTTGGCAGAAGGGGGTACTGGGGGAAAACTGGCTGGGCTGGCTGCAAACTGTATTTTGAATCAAAAATCTAACCGGTGTGGTATAACCAGAGCTGTGAACCTTCTCAGCTTGTGGATTGGCCTCGCGGCAGGGGCCTTTGGAGGGTTGGTGGGCCTGGGGGGTGGGGTCATCGCAGTGCCCCTGATGGTCAGTTTCCTGAAACTCAGCCAGCACGAGGCTGTGGCCACCAGTCTGGTGATGGTGGTCTTCACTGGGCTGGCCGGGACCCTGACCTACGCCACCCAGGGCACGGTGGACTGGCTGGCCGCCCTTCTAATCATCCCTACCGCCATGTTCAGCGCCAACCTGGGGGCGCGGTTTGCTAACCGGCTACCCGAGTGGAAGCTCAAGCGGGTCTTTGGCTGGTACCTGGTTTTCGTGGCCCTGATGCTGGTGCTCAAGCCCTATATCCCTCACGCAGGCGAGCCCCTAGAAGGCTGGGTACGGGTTCTACCTCTGCTGTTTACCGGTGTAGCCGCGGGATTTGCCTCCGGCCTGCTGGGCGTGGGTGGGGGGACCATCACCGTGCCGATTATGGTTCTGCTGGTAGGCCTCGAGCAGCACACCGCCCAGGGCACCTCCCTACTGGCCATGATCCCTTCGGCCCTGGTGGGTTCGTACACTCACTACCGCTACGGCAACCTAGCCCAGGCCCACGTACCGGGGCTGGTAGTGGGCATTCTGCTGGGAGCCTCGGCAGGCGGCCTGGTAGCCAACCAGTTACCCGAGCTTTGGCTGCGGGTCATTTTTGCCGGGGTGCTCTTCTGGACGGCCAGCCGGTACACCGGAGTCAAGCCTAAAGCGCAAACCAACTAGCCCTACCACTACCCTGACGGCCCTTTCTCTGGGCTTTCCGCAGCGTTGGGAGCTGCAATGCGGTAACGGCAACAGCGCCCCCCCGCAGCGATGCGCTCCTCGCGCACTACCGGCAATCCTAGCAGTTTTTGGTACATCTCCAGCTCGCTCTGGCAAAACTCGCTGTGCTCGAGGGATAGGGCCAGCTTGGGACAGCGGGCTTGCTCCAAATACCAGGCCCCTTCCTCAAAGTAGAAGTTGGCCTGATAGCCTTGCTCGGTGAGGAACTCAGCCAGGCGATAAAGTTTTTGCTCGAGGGCCAACCCCTGCATATGGGGGGCCAGCTCCTCTAGAAGCTTGGCATTGCGCCTGGCCAGCACCTCCAGCACCAGCCCGGCCCCGAAAAGCTCCTTAAGGTGGGTGAGCACATCGGCGCACATACGGGCATAAGGGGCCTGTTCGTCTATGGCCTGGTAGACCTGCTTGGGCCGGCCCCGGCCCTCACTTTTTTCCAGGTGCGCCCGCACCAACCCCTCGCGCTCGAGGTCTTCCAGATGGCGGTGCACCGCAACCTTGGAGATGCCCAGGGACTCGGCCAAAGCCCCCGCGCAACGCGGCCCTGCACGCAGGGTCTCGAGGATGCGCAGCTTGGTCTCCCCCAGTCCTAAGGCCATACCTACCCCTAGGCCATCGGCAGCATCAGGTACGACTGCACCGACAATCGCGCGGCCAGATTGCGCGCGGCCTGGCGGAAAGCCTCGGCCTCGGGCGAGCCAGGGTGCCCTAACACCACCGGCACCCCGGCATCCCCCCCTTCGCGCACCGAAAGCGCCAAGGGAATCTCCCCCAGGAAAGCGGTCTGGTACTGCTCGGCCATCCGACGGCCCCCACCCTGCCCGAAGATGTAGACCCGCTGGCCGTTTTGCTCGTAGTAGGACATGTTTTCCAAAACGCCCAGAACCTCCACCTGTACGCGGCGGAACATATCCAGTGCCCGCTCGGCGTCAATGCGGGCCACATCCTGCGGGGTGGTCACAATCACCCCCCCGGAAAGCCGGGTGAGCTGGGCTAGGGAAAGCTGGACATCCCCGGTACCCGGAGGCAGGTCGATGATCAGATAGTCGAGCTCGCCCCAGGCCACCTCCTGCAAAAACTGCTTAAGCGTACCGTGCAAAATGGGCCCCCGCCAGACCATGGCCTGCCCCGGCGGCACGATATTGGCGATGCTGATGAACTTGATGCCATAGCGCTCCAGGGGCACCATCCGCTTCTGCTCATCTACCCGCAACCTCAGGCCCTGAGCCCCCAGCATCTGGGCCTGGCTAGGGCCGTAGATGTCGGCATCCAGCAAGCCCACGCTGGCCCCCTCCTGGGCCAGAGCAATGGCCAGGTTGACCGCCACCGTGCTCTTCCCCACTCCCCCCTTACCCGAGGCGATGGCCACAATGTGCTTGATTCCGGGCAAAGGCTGGTTTTGGGGGGAGCGCACCTGGGCGCCAAACTGCACCTCTACCTCGGTAGCGCCAATCTGGCGTAGGGCCTGGCGTACTTCCTGGGCGATCTGCTCTTTGAGGGGGCAGGCTGGCGTGGTCAGGTTGATCTTGACCGATACTTTAGCCCCTTCCACCGCGATTTTCTCCACCATCCCCAGCGAGACCAAATCCTTGTGCAGCTCGGGGTCGTGAACGGTTTTAAGGGCCTCCAGCACCTGGGCTTCGGTGGGCAAACTCATCTCGTATTCAGATTATGCCTGGAAATCCTCCCAATGAACGGGGCTGGCGTCACATTACCCGGTTTTACAGCACAATTTCCCCTTTGACGTTTTTTTCACGCCGGCTTTGGCACACTGGCGGCGGAGGTTGAAAAGGTGTTCGAGGTTAACAAAAGCATCGTGCGGCGCTTTGTGGAGGAGGTGGTGAACCGGGGCAACCTGGGGGCGGTAGATGAGCTGCTCTCCCCCCAGTACCACCACCACGCCCCGCTGGTGCCTGGCCTATCGGGCGGGCGAGAAGACGCCAAGCGGCTATACGCTTTGCTGCACGCCGGCTTTCCTGACCTCGAGGTCCGCATCCTGCACCTGGTGGCCGAGGACGACCGGGTCGCCCTGCACAGCCACTGGCAGGGCACCCACCGCGGGGAGTTCGCCGGCCTGGCCCCCAGCGGATGCCGCCTGGCTTTCGAGAACCTCGAGCTTTTACGCCTGCGGCAAGGGCTGATCGTGGAGCACTGGAGCCTGCTGGGCTACCCCCAGCTTCTGCTCTACCTGCACCTCCAGCCTGCCGCAGCCCCTCAACCTCCTTCGGCTCCGCGGCCCTAAGCCCTCTTGTTGCAAAAGGAGAAGACCATGCTAGAAATCCTGGAAAGCCAGAAAAAAGCCAACCGTCGTCAGTTTGTCAAGGTGCTGACCGCCGGGGGCCTGAGCACGGCCCTGGCCACCCAGCTCGGCCACCTGGCCCTGGCCCAGGCCCAGGGGGTGAGCGACCTGGATGTGCTTAACCTGGCCCTCACCGCCGAGTACCTGGCCACCGACGCCTACGCCCGGGCCCTGACCGTGGCCTTCCCCGGGGAGATCCGCGACTACCTTGCCGAGGCCCTCAAGCACGAGGAGGCTCACGTGAAAGCCCTGCAGGACACCATCAGCGGCCCCTTCCGCTCCACCCCGGTAGCCCGGCCCCAGTTCACCTACGGCGACCTGCAGTTCAACAGCGCCAACCGCCTCAAGGTGCTGGAGACCCTGGTGGCCCTGGAGACCGCCTTCACCGGGGCCTACCTGGGGGCCATCCCCCTGATCCAGAACAAGGCCGTGCTCTCCGCCGCAGCCAGCATCGGCATGAACGAGGAAGCCCACCTGGCCATCCTGCGCGATGCAGTACTGAGCTTAGGCGGGCGGGTGGAAGGGCCCCAGACCCCGGTGGGCCGGGCCTTCGCCGCAGCCATTACCCCTGAGCAGGCCACCCGGGCGGTGCAGGGCTTCATCCGCCGTTAGACACCCGGAGATCGCCCCGCGGGATACCGACCGCCCGCGGGGCTCAAAGAAAGGAGGTTTATTGTGCAGCGTAGGTTTTTTCTCAAAGGTGTCGGTGGCAGCCTGGCTGCCCTGAGCCTGGGCTCGGCAGCCCTGGGACAGGGCATGGGCCAGGTGCGGGTGGTGGTGCTGAGCGGGGCGGAGATCGTGCCCAACCCGGTCAATACCCCGGCTTTGGCGGTGGTGCGCCTGGAACTGATGGGCAACGTGCTGAGCCTTCAGGGGGCGGTGGCCAATCTGGCTGGAGCCTTCCGCGACTACACCCGCGACCCGGTGGACGACCCCGCCCTCAACGCCCGCCTGACCAGCGCGGTGCACATCCACCGCGGTGCCAAAGGGCAGAACGGCCCCTTGCTGCAGGCCCTCAAGGTGATGGCCGCTCCCGACGGCAAAAGCGCCACTTTTATGGATCGCCTCGAGCTGAGCATAGAAGACCTCACCCGGCTGCGCCAAGGGGAGCTGTACTTCGACATCCACACCACCGCCTTCCGGGCTGGAGAGATTCGGGGACAAATCGTGTTCTAGAGGAGGGAAGCTATGAACCGCAGGGAAATGCTTAGGCAAACGGGTCTGATGGGCACTGGGTTGGTGTTGGGCGGGGTGATGGGGGCCTGTGCCACTACTCCCGGCATGAGCCAAAGCCCCAACATCGACGTGGACGTGCTGAACTTTGCCCTCAACCTGGAGTACCTCGAGGCGGCTTTCTACCTGGCCGCAGTGGGGCGCATCAACGAGATCGCCACCCTGGGAGGCAACGCCGAGATTCGCCTGCCCAGCGGCTTTACCGGCACCAGCCCTATCCCTGGCCTGAGCCCAGATGTGCTGGAGTATGCCCAGGAGATCGCCGAGGACGAGCTGGCCCACGTCAAGTTCATCCGCCGGGCCCTGGGCAGCGCCGCCGTGGATCGGCCAGTCATCGACCTTGACCAGGCCTTCCGGGATGCCGGCAACGCCGCCAGCAATGGGGCCATCACCAACTTCAACCCCTTCGCCAACGAGCTTTTCTTCATCCACGGGGCCTTCATCTTCGAGGACGTCGGGGTCAGCGCCTACAAAGGGGCAGCCAAGCTGATCACCGACAAAAACACTGTGCTCGACTCTGCCGCCGGTATCCTGGCCGTAGAGGCCTACCACGCTGGGCTTATCCGGCTGCTGCTGCACGAGCGCAAGGACGAGATGGTAACCCCTAGCCTCACGGTCAAGGACGTGGTCCAGGCCATCAGCAACCTGCGCGGCAGCGTGGGCGGGGGGAAGGACGAGGGCATCGTCAAGGACAACAGGGCCAACCTGGTGCTGGCCGATAATGATGGCATCGCCTTCGGCCGCAGCACCAGCGAGGTCTTGAAGATCGTCTACCTGACCGGTGAAGCAAACAAAACGATGGGCGGCTTCTTCCCCAACGGCCTCAACGGCAACATCAAGCGCACCTGAACCCTAGGGGCCAGCGGCCTTTAGGTTATGTTTATTCTTCACAGGCAGGCCCTTCTGGCCTGCCTATAATCCGCCTAGATGAAGCCCATGCGCGAAGAAGACCTTAGGCTGGCCGAAGCACTGCAACAGATGCGCCACCAGCTCGAGCAACCCCACCCCGACCTGTCCGCGCTCAAAGCCTGGCTGGAAGAAGCCCTGCGCCTACTCGAGGCCCGCCAGCAGAGCCTGCTCAGCAGCCGGAACTTTACCCTGGAAGAAGACCCCCTCACCGGCCTCCTCCATCCATCCGCCTTTACCAGCGCTCTGGAGCAGGTCTTCCAAAAGGGGGAGGTCTTCAGCCTGGTTTACCTTGAGCCCGATGGCCTCGAGGCCCTCCGGCAAGGCTTCGGCACCGAGGTGCATCAGGAAGTCCTGCGCCGACTGGGTCTGATGGTGCGCAAGGCCCTGCGGGCCTCGGACCTTGCCGGTCGAATCGGCGAGCAAGGCTTTGCTCTCCTCCTGCGGGGCATTAGCGGCGACCGAACCTTCGGGGTCTGCGAGCGGCTCCGTCTGACCGTGGCCAAATACCCCTGGAACCAGCTTCATCCCAACCTAAAGCCCACCATCAGCCTGGGGTTTACCGGGCCTGAAGAGGCAGCCTCAGCCCAACAGGTTTTGGAACGGGCTAAGCGCTTCTTGGCAGAGGCCCAAAGCGCTGGAGGCAACCAAACCTTCCCCGGTCTTTACTACTGAGGTAAGGAGGCGCTATGACCAACCACACGCGCAGTTCATATACGCCAGAACCGAGGATTCCCTCTGCTTTCCGCTACGGCCTTGCCCTGGGTGCAGCGGTGATCTTTCTGGTCTGGCTGGTAGTGGTGCTGTTGCAAAACCTGTAAGGCTCAACTGGGCACCAGGCCACGCTGTGCGGGGGCCAAACCGTCCTAGCATGCTGCATGATGCCTGCCGTACTAGGCCCCTCCCTCAAACTCCGGCTCCTGGGGCCGCCGGGTCTAGAAAAGAATGGCCAGCCCCAGCGCCTGGCCACCCGCAAGGCCATGGCCCTGCTGGCTTTCTTAGCGGTCGAGCGGGCCGGGGCCACGCGCGGCCAGCTGGTGGCGCTGCTGTGGCCAGAAAACCCGGAGGAGCTGGCCCGGGCCAGTTTGCGGCAGGAGGTCTCGCGCCTGGGCAAGCTGCTGGGGCCGGCCCTGCAAAAGGACGGCCCGCAGCTTCTGCGGCTCGACCCCTGCTGGATAGAAGTGGATCTGTGGGCCTTCCAGGAGGCTCTGGCTACCGGTCGACACCGCACGGCTTTGCAGCTATACCGAGGTCCATTTTTGCAAGGCCTACAACCTCGGGAGGCCGCCAGCTTTGAACACTGGTTGGAACAGGTTCGCTCGAGCCTGCAACAAAGCTACCTCGAGGCCCTGCACACCCAGGCCCGGCAGGAAGAAGCGCAAGGCCACCCCGCCGAGGCTCTGGCCCTTTGGCGGCTGGCCATCGCTGCTGATCCGCTAAGCGAACCGCCTTACCTCGAGGCCATGCGGCTGTGTGAAGCCCAGGGCGACCGGGCTGCTGCCCTGCGCATCTACCGCAGCTTGGAGCGGACCCTCTGGGACGAGTTGAGCCTTAGCCCCAGCCCGGAAGCCCAGACCTGGGCGGCCCGCCTCAACCCAGACCCAGCCATTCCCAGCCTGCCCAGCCCCCCCACCCCGCTGGTGGGGCGGGAGACCGAACAAGCCGAGGTGTGGACCCTTTTACAGCGGCCCGACTGCCGCTTGCTCAACCTGATAGGGCCTGGAGGGGTGGGCAAGACCCGGCTGGCCCTGGCCCTGGCAGAAAGGCTGACTACCCAGAAGGCCACGGTCTACTGGGTACCGGTGCAGGGCCGTCCACTCTACGAGAGCCTGGCCGAGGCTCTGGGGTTGGCTGCTTCGGGAAAGGGCGATCTACAGGAGGCCCTCCGGCACCACCTCAGCCACCGACCGGCCTATCTTTTTCTGGACGAGGCTGAGGAGCTTTCCGACCCTCAGGCCCTAGAAGACCTACTGCGCCACAGCCCCCAGGTCAAGCTGGTTTTGACCTCGAGGGTGCGCTTTCGCCTGCGCAGTGAATGGGTTTACGAGGTTCGCGGCCTGCACTACCCTCCCCCGGATCAGCCCCCACAGCGCAGCCCTGCCGCGGAGCTGTTCTACCTGCTAGCCCAGCGGGTGCAGCCTCACTTTACCCCTAGCGCCGAGGACTGGAGCGCCATCGGCCAGATATGCCGCCTGCTCTCGGGGCTCCCCCTGGGCCTCGAGCTGGCCGCAGCCCTGCTACGGGTGATGTCCTGCCAGGAAATTGCGCAAAACCTACAGCAAGGCCTGGAACTGCTGGAGGGTGGCCTGAGCAACCTGCCGGATCGGCACAGCAGCCTGCAGAAAGTCCTGGAAAGCAGCCTGGCCCAGCTCAGCCCAGCAGAGCGGGAAGCCCTACAAAAGCTAGCCGTTTTCGAGGAAACCTTTGACCTCATCGCCGCCCAAGCCGTTGCCGCAAGCTCACCTGGGCTTTTGTCCGCCCTACTCGACCGAGCCCTTTTGCAAAAGCAACCCGACGGGTACCGCATGCTAACGGTCATCCGGCAGTACCTCGCCCCTGGGATACCCCCCACAACCCGTCAGGCCCACGCGGGCTACTACGCCGAGCTGTTGGAACGCCACGAACAGGGGCTGCGGGGGGGCAACCAGGTGGGGGCTTTGCCTTTGCTCACCCGGCAGTACGCCGATCTGCGGGCAGCCTGGCAGTTTGCCCTCCAGCAGGAAGTGTACGCACTGGCCTTGCGGATGATGGAGGGATTGTGTTTGCTGCTCGAGCTGCGCGGCTGGTTCAAGGAAGGCGAAGCCTTGATGTCCAGTGCAGCCCAAAACAGCCATCCCTTGCTGCGAAGCCTGGCCCTAGGCCGCTGGGGCCGTTTTCTGTATCTCCAGGGTCAGAACGCAGCAGCCTACCGGGTGCTCCAGCAGAGCCTGGAGCTAGGCCAGGGGCATATAGACCCCTACGAGACCGCCTACGCCCTCAACAACCTGGGCATGGCGGCCATGGGCTTAGGCCTGGCCCAGGAGGCCCGGGAGCTGTTCACGCAAAGCCTGGCCATGCGCCGGCAGCAAAGGCGGCCCTGGGGCCTGGGCAGTGCGCTATACAACCTGGGCTCTCTGGCCCTTCTGCAAGGCGACTTTGCCCAGGCCCAAGGCTACCTGCAGGAAGCCCTCGAGGTCTATCGGGCCTTATCCGATGCTAGGGGGCTAGGCTTGGTGCTCGCTGGACTGGGGCAGCTTTACACCTCGCTGGGCGAGTACACCGTAGCGCGGGAGGTGTACCGGCAGAGCCTCTCCTTCGGCAGGCAGCTTGACGACCCCTTTACCCAGTCCGCTGCCTTGCTGGGTCTGGGTACCGTAGCGGGTATCGAGTACCAGAACGAGGAGTGCAACGACCATTTGCAGGCTGGCCTCGAGGCCGCCTACCAGACCGGCGACCAGATCACCATTGGCCGGGCCTTGGTGGGTCTGGGCCGCCTGGCCATGCGCGATGGGGCCTACGAGCGGGCCCTTAAACTGCAGCGCCAGGCCCTGGAACGCTTTGTTCAAAGCCAATACCCCTGGGGCGAAGCCCTGGCCTACAACCACCTGGGCCGCACCTACTTCGCCCTGGAAGAGATCGCCCAGAGCAAAGCCTGTTACCGTCTGGCTTTAGAACAAGCCCTGCGGCTGGGGGCCATACCGCTTGCGCTGCGGGCCCTGATCGGTCTCACCCCCCACCTGCCCGCAGCCCTGGCCCTTCAGGTCTGGCGGTTGGCCGCGCACCACCCAAGCGCCGATGCCTGGGTGCGCGAGGAGCTGCGCCGCCGAAGCGTGGCCCGGCTGGCCCCCAGCCGGGTTCCACTGGAAAAGCTGGCCCAGCAGGTGCTGCAAAAGATGGAAGGGGCCGTGTTGCTAAGGAGGGCCCTCGAGGCTGTATACTATCCCTCAGGCGCCGACCGGGAGGAGTAGGTGAGCCGAACCCAAAGAGAGGAGGCCTCCTCGGCTGAAAGGGCCTCTGGGAGCCTCGGCTCACCGAAGGTCGCCCGCGAGCCTGCAGGCAGAACCCCTCACGGGCAGTAGAGCCTGCCGGGTGTGCCCGTCATAGCACAAAAGAGGGCCTGGAAGGAGCTTCCAGGAAGCGCGGTGGTACCGCGGGGATTCGCCTCGTCCGTGCAGTCAAGCCTGCAGGGGCGTTTTTGTTTTGCAAAGAGCGAATGAACCCAATCGCCAAAGCATGGTGGCTGAAGGCCCAGGCATCGCTAGAGTACGGGTTCCTCAGACGACCGGTCGATTCGCCCTAAATCGAAATCTGATGCAAAAGCCAACACCATACCCTATCTGAGCAAAGGAGCGGCAATGATACAACCCAAAGAGCTACCCAAAACCTACGACCCCGCCTCGGTGGAACCGCGTTGGGCCGAGGAGTGGGCCCAAAACCCCCTCCGGCCCGAACTCAACGCCCACAAGGGCAAGGGGCCCTTCACCATCGTGATCCCTCCCCCTAATGTGACGGGCAGTCTGCACCTGGGGCATGCGTTGGACAACACCCTAATCGACATTCTGATCCGCTTCAAGCGCATGCAGGGCTACGAGGCGCTCTACCTCCCCGGCACCGACCACGCCGGCATCACCACCCAGGTGCTGGTAGAGCGGGAACTGGCCCAGGAGGGGCTTTCCCGCCACGACCTGGGGCGGGAGAGGTTCTTAGAGCGGGTCTGGGCCTTCAAGGAAAAGAATGGGGGTACCATCCTTCACCAGCTCAAGCGCCTGGGAGCGAGCTGTGACTGGAGCCGGGAACGCTTCACCATGGATCCGGGCCTCTCCCGGGCGGTGCGCCGGGCCTTCATTGAGTACTACCACCAGGGGCTGGCTTATCGGGGTAAGCGCATCGTGAACTGGGACCCCATAGCCCAGACCGTGGTCAGCGACCTCGAGGTCAACGTAGAACCCACCCCCGGCCAGCTCTACACCCTGGCCTACCCGCTGGAGGGAGGTGGCGAGGTTCAGGTGGCCACCGTTCGCCCCGAGACCATCTTTGCCGACGTGGCCATCGCGGTGAACCCTGCCGACGAGCGCTACCGCCACCTGGTGGGCCAGCGGGCCCGCATCCCCCTCACCCAGCGCTATATCCCCATCCTCGCCGACGAAGCAGTGCTGATGGATTTCGGCACCGGGGCCCTCAAGATCACCCCGGCGCACGACCCCACCGACTTCGAGATCGGGCAGCGGCACGGCCTGGAGATGCCTAGCGTGATCGACCTAAATGGCTGCCTGACGGGTGAACGGGTGCCTGAGCGCTTCCGCGGCCTGGAGCGCTTCGAGGCTCGACAAAAAGTGGTGGCCGCACTGGAGGAGGAGGGCTATCTGCGCCAGGTGCAGGACTACACCATCGCCCTGGGCTACTCTGACCGTACCAAGGCCCCCATAGAGCCCCTTTTGCTGGAGCAGTGGTTCGTGCGGATGAAGCCGGTGGCGGAAAAGGTGCTGCAGGGCCTGGACAAAGGCGAGATGCGGCTGGTGCCCGAGCGTTGGGAAAAGGTCAACCGCGACTGGCTGGAAAACATCAAGGACTGGGCCATTGCCCGCCAGCTCTGGTGGGGCCACCAGATTCCCGCCTGGTACGACGAAGCGGGCAACGTCTACGTACCCGACCCCTCCAACCCCGATCTGGACTGCGACCAAGACCCCCGCTACGCCCACCTCAAGCTAAGGCGCGACCCAGACGTCTTCGACACCTGGTTCTCCTCGGCCTTGTGGCCCTTTTCCACCCTGGGCTGGCCGGACGAGACCGAGGATTTGCAAAAGTTCTACCCCACCGATGTGCTGGTGACCGGCTACGACATTCTGTTCTTCTGGGTGGCCCGCATGCAGATGTCGGGCTACCAGTTCACCGGACGGGCCCCCTTCCACACTGTGGTGCTGCACGGGCTCTATCTGGACGCCAAGGGCCAGAAGATGTCCAAAAGCAAGGGCAACGGCATCGACCCCCTGGAGCTGGTCGAGCAGTATGGGGCCGACGCCTGCCGCTTCGCCTGGGCCTACCTGGCCACCGGTGGGCAGGACATCCGCCACGACCCTCGGCGCTACGAGCAAGGGCGCAACTTTGCCAACAAGCTGTACAACGCGGCCCGCTTCGTGCTGCTAAGCCGGCAGGACTTCCAACCGAAGCAGGACACCCCCACCCTGGCCGACCGCTGGATTACCTCGAGGTTGCAGCGGGGCATCCGCGAGATCAGCGAGGCTTACCAGGCCTTCGATTTCGGGCGGGCGGCCCGGCTGGTCTACGAGCTGGTCTGGAGCGAGTTCTGCGACTGGTATCTGGAGGCAGCCAAGCCCGCCCTGCGGGAGGGTAACCAGGCCACCCTGCGCACCCTGGAGGCCAGCCTGGCCACTTTGCTCAAGCTGCTGCACCCCATCATGCCCTTCCTCACCTCGGAACTCTACCAGGCCCTCTCTGGCGACCCGCTGCAACTCGCCCTGCAGGACTGGCCCCAGGCTGGCGCGCGCGACCTCGAGGCAGAAAAAGCCTTCGAAACCTTACAGGCCACCATCAGCGCCACCCGCAACCTACGGGCCGAGCTGGGCCTTCCTCCCCAGGCTACCATCCAGGTAGCCCTGGAGGGGCCTGGAGCCGGGCTGGTTATGGAAAACCTAGCCCTTTTCCGCTTCCTGAGCCGGGCCGAGGCCCGCCTAGGCCGGCTGGAGCGAGCTTTGGCCCAGGTCACCCCCAGCACCACCGTCTACCTCCAGCCCGAGGGCGACCTGCAGGCCTTCCTCGAGCGGCAGCGCAAGCGCCTAGCCGAGCTTAGCCGGCTGGTGGAGCAGAGCCAGAAAAAGCTGGCCAACCCTGGCTTTGTGGAGCGGGCTGACCCGGCCATCGTAGAGGCCGAGCGGGAGCGGCTAGCGGAAAACCAAGCCCAGCTCGAGCGCATCCAGCAGAACCTGGCCCGCCTGGAAAGCCCCCAAGGCTAGCGGCTATAGTTAGGAGCTTCCTTGGTGATGAGAACCCCGTGGGGGTGGCTCTCGATCAAAGCGGCGTGGGATATACGGGTAAAGCGGGTCTGGGTGCGGAAGGTTTCAATGTCGGGCGCACCGCAGTAGCCCATGGCCGCCCGCAGCCCCCCCACCACCTGGTACAACACATCGCCCACCGGGCCTTTGTAAGGCACCATGCCCTCAATGCCCTCGGGCACCAGTTTTTTAGCCTCGACTGGTCCGGTGGCCTTGCCAAAGTCTTGGAAGTATCGGTCGGCGGAACCCTGGCGCATGGCCCCCAGGCTGCCCATGCCGCGGTAGAGCTTGTAGCGCCGCCCGTCTTTGAGCACCTCCTCGCCGGGCGACTCCTGTGTACCAGCCAGCATCGAGCCCAGCATCACGCTGTGGGCCCCGGCGGCCAGAGCCTTGGCCACATCGCCGGAATATTTGATGCCGCCATCGGCAATCACCGGTACGTCGAACCCCTCGAGCCCGGCTACCGCCTCCATGATGGCGGTTATCTGCGGCACCCCCACACCGGTCACTACCCGGGTGGTACAGATGGAACCCGGCCCAATGCCCACCTTGACCGCATCGGCCCCGGCCTCAGCCAGTGCCCGAGCACCCTCGGCAGTGGCCACATTGCCTGCGATAATCTGCACGGCCTCGCCAAAGGATTGCTTGAGGTTTCGCAGGGCTTCCAGAATACCCCGGCTGTGGCCGTGGGCACTGTCCAGCACCAGCACATCCACCCCCGCTTCCACCAGCGCTTTGGCCCGGGCTTCCAGATCCCTCGAGACCCCTATGGCAGCCCCCACCAGCAACCGGCCCTGGGCGTCCTTGGCGGCGAAGGGAAACTTCTGCCGCTTGGTGAGGTCCTTGAGGGTCAAGAGGCCGCGCAGGCGCCCCTCGTGATCGACCAGAGGTAGCTTTTCGATCTTGTGATGGCGCAGAATTTCCTCAGCCTCCTCCAGGATGGTGCCCGGCGGCGCGGTAACGAGGCGCTCCACTGGGGTCATCACCTCGGAGACCAGCCGCCCCATATCCCGCTCGAAGCGCAGGTCGCGGTTGGTCACCAAGCCCAGCAGCTTGCCGTAGAAGTCCACCACCGGCAAGCCCCCGATCTTGAACTCCCGCATCAGGCGCTCGGCGTCCTCGAGGGTGGCGTTGGGGGCCAGGGTTACCGGGTCTTGGATCATCCCAGCCTCGCTGCGCTTGACCTTGCGCACCATGGCCGCCTGTTCCTCGGGGCTCAGGTTCTTGTGGATCACCCCCAGCCCCCCCTCGCGGGCTACAGCAATGGCCATCTCGGCCTCGGTCACGGTATCCATGGCCGCCGAGAGAATCGGGATGTTAAGCCAGACCTTCCGGGTCAGGCGGGTGCGGGTGTCCACCTCGCGGGGCAAAACCTCAGAGTAGGCCGGTATCAGGAGGACATCGTCGAAGGTCAGGCCTTCCTGCTGGATTTTTTCTGTTCTGGAACGGGGTTTGCTAGGGGCCTCGAGCATATTCCAAGTAGTATAGCAGCCCGCCCCCCGAAGCCCAACCCTCGCCCTAGCGCAGGCTCAGGGCTCCTTTCTTTACGCTTTCCCCCAGGGCGTTATGGCCGGTAAACTCGCGGCCCAGAATGAGGGTGTGGATATCGTGGGTACCCTCGTAGGTGTCCACGGTCTCGAGGTTTAGCATGTGGCGGATGCTGTGGTACTCGAGGGTAATCCCACTGCCACCCAGAATCTCCCGCGCGGCACGGGCCCCGTTCAAAGCCGCCCGCACGTTGTCGCGCTTGGCCAGCGAAACCTGGGCTGGCTTGAGCTTCCCGGCATCCTTGAGCTGGGCCAGGCGCCAGGCCAACAGCAGACCCTTGGTGTGGTCGGCGGCCATGCGCACCAGCTTCTCCTGCACCAGCTGGCGGCTGGCAATGGGGGCCCCAAAGGTGGTGCGGCTCTGGGCGAACTCGAGGGCTTCGGTATACACCGCTTCCAGAGCCCCCAGCACCCCCCAGGCGATGCCGTAGCGGGCTTGGGTAAGGCAAGAAAGCGGCCCTTTGAGACCCTTTACGCCGGGCAGCATGGCACTGGCCGGCACCCGCACCTCCTCCAGCACCAGCTCGCTGGTCACCGAGGCCCGCAAGGAGGCTTTGTGCTGTATCTTGTTGGCCCGGAAACCTTTGCTATCGGTAGGCACAATGAAGCCCCGCACCTCCCCCTCCTCGTCCTTGGCCCAGACCACCGCCAGGTGGGCCAGGTTACCGTTGGTGATCCACATCTTGGTTCCGCTCAGCACGTAGTCGCCGCCGTCCTTGCGGGCCCGGGTCTTCATGTTGCCATCGGGGTCGGAGCCACCATCGGGCTCGGTCAGGCCGAAGCAGCCCACAAACTCGCCAGTGGCCAGCCGGGGCAGGTATGCCCTTTTTTGCTCCTCCGAACCATAGGCCCAGATGGGGTACATCACCAGGCTGCTCTGCACGCTGCAAAAGCTGCGCAGGCCCGAGTCGATGCGCTCGAGTTCGTAAGAAATCAGGCCATAGGTGGCCGCACTGGCCCCTTGGCCGCCGTACTCCGGGGGTAGGCTGGGGCCTAAAAAGCCCATCTGACCAAATTTTTTGATCAGGTGGGTGGGGAACTCGGCGTTTTCCCACCACTCGGCGATGTAGGGCAGGCATTCGGCTTCCAAAAACTTGCGGGCAGCCTTCTGAATTTCACGCTCCTCGGGGGTGAGCAGGTCGGCCACTTGGTAAAAGTCAAACATGGGGGACCTCGAGGTTCAATTCTATCCCATCCTCCCGGCCAACCCGCCGCCGGTTTACAGGTGTAGCTACATCCCCCCCATCCGGCGATAACCAAACCCTAGGGCCAGCAGGGCCGGCAGCAAGGTGGCCATCCCCACCATCCCCAGCCACCATAGGCCCTCGGCACTGGTGAGGTAGTGGGCCTGGCCCTGGGTGAAGGCCAGGTAGACCGGACGGCTGGCCAGCACCACCAAAAACCCCGAGTGCAGCAGCATAAAGCCCATGTAGAGCAACCCTCCCAGTCCCACCGGCACCTCGGCGGGGTTGGGGGCATCGAACTTGGGAAAGGCCGCGCCCAGACCCACCCCCAGGCCCGCCGCCGTAATGGCCGAGGCCAGCCCCAGGATCAGGGAAATCTGGGTAAGGTTATCGTCCAGGCCCAGCACCCTAGGGGAAAGGTAGCCCAGCGCCAGGCCTAGCGGCAGCAAAAAGAACAGGGCCAGACCAAACCGGGTCAGGAGGATGGTTCGCTTGGAGAGCGGGCCGGTCTGGATCAACCAGTAGGCGGGGCCCTCGAGGCTGTACAGCGGATAGGCCAGCCGCACCCCCACCCCGCCAATCACAAACCCCTGGAACGCCAGGTGCATGAAGCCCGCCACCAGCTGGAACCGGGTGTCGCCCAGGGGCAGGTACTGCAGGCTGGTAGTGTACAAAAGCACCAGCACCCCCACCAGAATCAGCTGGGAGGCCTGGTTGGCATCGCGGAAGAAAAGCCGCAGGTCGCGCACCCAGAGCGCTGGGGCCACCCCCAAGGCCGACCACCGATCCAAAAGGCCTGCTGGCAGGATGCCGCGCTCGCGCACGGTACCCTCGAGGGCCCGCACCCAGCCCTGCTGGTAGGCATAGCCAGCCACCAGTCCGGCCAGGAGTAGCAACCCTCCCGAAAGGGCCAAGAGCAGCCAGAACTGGGGTTCCACCTCGCCCCGGGAAAGCCCCTTCAGGGCCTGTTG
>FWWL01005592.1_pt1 | contig 19337 bp, 22 predicted proteins | sample 2228331 | NCBI WGS metagenome assembly FWWL01 (sample SAMEA103939775, study PRJEB20133) | metagenome | reverse complement strand
ACTACATGGAACCCTTAGAGGTTGCTGAGGAGATAACAGTATACAATGAAGAAGAGATAAAGAGACTCGAAGATGAGATGAAAAAAGCAGCAAAGGAACTCGACTTTGAAAGGGCAGCAGAGTTAAGGGACAGGATTAAAAAGATAAAGGAAACTCTCCTGAGAATATAAGGACAGGGACCGGCTCAAGCCCGGTCCCACCACATTCTTATTTCTTCTTCTTTGAAGACTTTGTCCCGCACTTTGATTTTGTTGATGCCTTGTGTCCTGGCTTGCAGGCCATCTTGGATCCTCCTTTTCATAAAAATCTCTACTGCAATCGCAGTATCCAATCTATAAGAAAATAATATCACTCAAACCTTATGATGTCAAGAAACCATACCAAATTAATCCAGTATCAATCTCTCCGGAAATCCTTTAATCTCATACTGTCACCTGTTTTATATAAGATCACTGCAAACTGCACAATAAGTATAGCGCAGATATCTCAGTGGTAAAAAGACCACATTCTCACTCAACAGTGATGGTGAAATACCAGTATGATATGTGGTATTGCAAAATAATTCCTGATGATATTAATCAGCGGAGAGATTTAAATCAGTGTAATGTCCTTCACAGACTTCAGTACAACATAGACCTTTATATTATTGCTTCCAGGATCAACAGGAATAACAAAAAAACCTGTCTTGCTGTCCTTTATCTTGACAGAAAAAAAACCCTTTTCCCACGGTAAGTCATTATCCTCCACATAACCCATAAGTGATTCACCATCATTGAATCTCAGGAATATCCTCCTGCCCTTTCTCTCGCTTATACCGTATCTTTTCAATTCATCATAATCAGGATTTCCTTCAAATGTCCTGACAAAAAAGATAGCCTTCAATGCATTTACACTGACCCTGATTGAAGAGTTATGCATTACATCCTTAAATATTATCTCACTCTGCGTCTGAGAAAAATCCTCTATATATCCCTTCATAATGGAACCATCATTGAATCTCAATACCACCTTCTCATCCATAATCTAATTTTATATTTAATCAAAACCAGAGTCAAGAAAAGAGGGTATTCCATTTTATCACTCCATCTCTGAAAGAGATAATCAGGATGTAGAACAGATCAATAAAGTTATTATCTCACGCAGGGGATTATTCTTGACACGTGTAAAAAGTCTGGGGAATTCACTTATACAGATTTGACTTTTTTCTGATTTTTTCTTATTCTTAATAAAAATACCCGAGGAGGCATTAATTATGTTCAGAAATATGAGATTAAGGAAAAGGTTCACACTTATTATGCTCATAGTTTACTTTTGCTCCCTGCCTTTTCTGATCATTGGAAGTTATTATATACTGAAGAGAAATGCAGTAAAGGAGGCTCTACAGGAAGCGAATATCATGCTCGCAGCATGGGAAGGTGCTGGTATTTACACAACTGAGATCCTGAGACCAAATCTTGCAAGGTTCGGTATCCATACGCTCATTCCTGAGGCTGCAAAAGGTCTCTTTATCGCCAAGGAGATAGAGAATGTGACAAAGGAATATGTGGGAGATTACTCATACAGGGTCGCTGCACTGAATCCTTTAAATCCTGAACATATTCCTGATAAATTCGAGGAAGAACTCATAAAAAATTTCAGGGAAGGCAGAATACAGGGTGAATGGAGAGGTCTGAGAACCACAACAAAGGGAGAGTATTATGTCGTTGTGAGGCCACAGGGTGTTTCAACAGAATGCCTCATGTGCCATGGAGACCCTCAATTTGCTCCAGAGGCTATAAAGGCGAGATATGGAACCTCGAGTGGATATAACTGGAAAGCAGGTGAGATAAATTCAATAAGGAGTGTGTATGTGCCTGTTGATATTCCGATATCGAATGCAAAAAGGGCATTAATAACATTTACCATAATCTACAGTATATTCTTCTTTCTTGTGATAATAATCATAGACAGGTTGATAATCGCAAATATCATAAAACCAATAGAAAGTTTCGTGAAAATTGCAGAAGATGTGAGTAGAGGAAACTTTGAAAAAGAATTCGATGTAAGAACCAATGATGAGATGAAGACCCTTGCTGATGCATTCACACGGATGAAATTGAGCCTCATGAAGGCAATAGATATCATGAAGAAGAGATAACATCATGAGATTACTCATAGTTTTTCTGGCGATGGTGTTTATCCTCTCCACACCATCGCCATCTAACTCAGACACCACCATTTATATATCCCTGGGAGGTGTAATCTGTGGGGTAACTGTATTCTTTGTTTTCATAACAGGTAATTACCAGGAAGATAAGAGTTCTGACGGTAATACTCATGAAAAAATTTACAGTATGAATAATGATATAAAGAATAATAGTGGCATGCTCGCAATCCTCAGGTGGTGATTGAGTTTTTCTCTCCATCTCTATTAAACTTATACCAATGAGTATAGAATCACAGGAAGTCTATAATATAAAGATACCAGTCTTTGAGGGTCCGCTTGACCTTCTCCTGCATCTTATCAAGGAAAACAAGATAGATATATATGATATTCCGATTGCCCTGATAACAAGACAGTATCTTGAATATCTGGAATTAATGAAGGAATTAAATCTCGAGATAGCCTCTGAGTTCCTCGTTATGGCGGCAACCCTTATATACATAAAATCAAGGATGCTCCTTCCTGCTGATGAGATAGATAAAGAAGTAGATGAAGAAGACCCGAGGATAGAACTCGTAGAAAAACTCCTTGAATACCAGGCATTCAAGGAGGCAGCCCTCGGTCTTAAGGAAAGGGAAGAGGAATGGTCATATGTACTCACAAGGCAATCTTATGACCCGGAGGAGGAATATGGTTATGAAGAACTCTATCTATTCGATATTAATATCTATGACCTTCTTGGAGCATTAAAGAGGATTCTCGAAAGATTGCCACCAGAAACAGTGAGAATAACAAGGGATACCCTCACTGTAAAGGACAGGATTTCTTATATCCTCGAGATTATGGATAAAAAAGATAATCTGAGGTTTGATGATCTCTTTGAAGGCATTTACACAAAATCAGAGGTTATAGTAACATTCCTTGCGATACTTGAGTTACTCAGACTGGGAATTCTCAGGGCATACCAGGAAAGGCATCTGGGAACCATCTGGCTCATGAAAAAGAATGCTGAGACTTCAACAGCCTGAAAAGGAGTGCATCGACCCTGTCGATAATCTCCTTGAACATTCCACCATGGCTCTTTGAAAGTGAAAACAACTCTCTTCTCAGACCATCTATCTCCACATTGCCTGTCTCACTGAAACTGATACTCCTCTTCTGCATCTCTTCCTTTTCGAGTATTATGAGCCTCCTTGCTTTTCCACAGAAACAATCAATCATATTCCTGAGTTCAAGGACTTCTTCTATAATATCTCTCTTAATCTCTCCGAGATTATCGAGGATAAAAGAGAGCTCCCCGAGAAGTATATAAAGTGTGCAGTATTCAAAACCCCTCACCCCTCTCCTCCACTGGAGAATCATATCATTCCTCCAGAACCAGAGGAAATTCCTTATACCGAAATCTATCAATTGAGAGACAGGATTAAATAATTCCACGAGGAGACCATTCTTGAGGAACTTAACTCGAGGATTAAAGTTCACAGGTCTTTCATTCCTGATAAAATCATCACCTGCAAGATACCTCCATATATTTTTCAAAACCTTTATTCCTTCCGGGTCATTGATTGTATCGAAATGGAGAAGTGAAAGCAATACCCTGCCACTCCCATACATACCCTCCACCACTGCTGGATCGTTCCTTAATCTTTCCGGGTCGAGATTTATACAATATATATCCTCGAATCTCCTCCATCCTCCATGTAAAAGAACATCATCAATATTGAGATCTGAACTGAATGAATCAGGCAGTGCATCAGAAAATCTCGCAATGATATTCACACCTTCACCATCTATGCTGAATTGTGATGGCCACCATGCATGAAATGGTGAATGAGGAGAAATCCCGTTCCACACAGGATGTTCCACTATACTAACCCTTATCCTTCCACTGAATGAAGGAACCCTCTCATGGTTTGGCTTTCTTTTTATTCCGAGAAGCCCTATTCCCTCCATGGTCGCAAGTCCTGCACCACCACATATTCCGAAGTAAGATCCACCACTTCTCACAAAATCCCTGATCGCATTCACTCCATCATCACCGAGTCTCCTTAACTTGTTAGATGCCCAACCTCCTGGAACAAAGAGCATCCTGTAGTCACCCAGTAACCCGCTTCTTATATCATTCGAGGTTATGAGATCAAAATCCAATCCTCCCCTCATTAATGTCTTGTATGCCATCAATCCCCAGAGGAGTGACTCATCCCACAAGAATGCTACCCCTTTTTTCATCCCTCGAGTGCCAGTAACCCTGCACCCCGGGGTCATCTCGTATCCACGAGGGGTAATCATCCTCTCTTTCCATCTAAATGTCTTTGAATTCCCTATAAACACGGTAGTTTCCATATCTATCTCGTAATCAAGCATATGCTCGAGGTCTGTGATTATCACCTCTTCATCACCCCTCATCGCCCCCCTTACAATACCAACAGGTGTCGATGGTGACCTGTAATCCAGAATAATATCCCTCGCAATAGAGATATGTTCCTGTCTAACAGTGCTTCTTGGATTAAAAAGAACGATCACAAAATCTCCCTCTCCCGCAACCCTTAACCTTCTCTCTATGAGACTCCATGGAGTAAGCCTATCGGAAAGGCTTATGACAGCAAAGTCATGCATGAGTGGTGCACCAAGTCTCGCAGCGCAGGCATTGAGGGCAGATATACCCGGTATTACCTCAACGGTAAGCTCGGAAGTTCGGAAGTTCGGAAGTTCGGAAATCAGCACTTCTGCACTTCTCTTCTTCTGCTCTTCTGCTCTGAGTATCTCAAAGACCAGTCCTGCCATCGCATATATACCTGGATCACCTCCACTTATGAGTGATACTGTTTTGCCAGCCATTGCGAGTTCAATAGCCTTCCTGCATCGACTGATCTCCTCTGTCATCCCTGTGGTAAGAATCTCTTTATCCTTTATAATATCCCTGATAAGTTCAACATATTTCTGATAGCCAATTATTATGTCAGAATCCCTCAATGCCTCCATCGCCCTGTATGTGATATGTTCGATGAAGCCAGGTCCTGTCCCCACCACATAAAGCCTTCCTTTTTTTTAAGTTTTACACCCTGAAATCTCTGCAACAGCAACCGTCACATTGGGAAATCTCTTCTTTGGAACTATCAACCTCTTTGAACGAGAGGTAAGTAATGCAGAGGGTTCTGCAACTCCATATGCGCCTGTTGCACGAAACACCTCAATGGATCTCTCAAGTCCGTTAACTGAATTCAGTTCCTCTCTGGTGAATGTCATGAATTCAAATCCATACCTTTTTACGAACTCAATCAATCCCTCTTCATCTTTCTTAAGATCAATAGTCGCAACGACCTTTATTGAATTAAATGATAGATTATTCGAGACAAAGACTTCTCTTATAGCATTCTCTATCTCCAAGGATGGAGTCCCGCTATTACAGCCTATTCCGACCACAAGGTTTCTGGGTCTCAGGTAAAAATAGTCCTTTCCGTGATAGATTCTGTTAGTAACTAAAATATCTGCTGATGAAGGTTCTGTAACCCTCATAAACTCATGAGGCATGGAGATATTATCAATATCTGTATAAATATTGAGATAACCCCGATCGATAAATCTCCTCATTACTGATGGCAGTCTCTTTGGGTCCTCGATAAAGAGACCATTTTCCTCTGCCCAGATATCTATGGATGGAAGACTGTTTACATCAGATGAAGTGGTTATCACAGGTGTGGCACCTGTAAACTCAGCAATCTCTTTTGTAAAGGTATTCGCACCACCAAGATGTCCTCCAAGAAGACTTATAACATATCTCGCTGAATCATCCATCACGACCACAGCAGGATCTTCTCTCTTATCCTTCACAAGTTCTGATACTGTTCTCACAACAATACCCGTTGCCATCACAAATATCAGGAGGTCCGACTCATTCCATGCTTTATGGACATCCTCTCTGTTAAACTTTTTTATCACCGATTGAGGATAGAGATAACCTATTCTCTTTGAGACCTCATATCCTTTCCCTGTGATATAGAATATTGTTACCCTCATTGCCTGTAACCGTGTCTGAAGTCCCTGCTGTAAAGAAGAGATGCCTTCCCGGTCTCTTCCTCTGATGCCCTCAGGGCATCTCCAACAAATATAAGTGCTGTCCTCTTTATATTATTCTTTCTTACCACATCAGAGAGTTCAGAGAGTTTACACCTGAATATCCTCTCATCGGGCCATGTAACCTTTTCGATGATAACAACAGGGGTATCCTGAGGATATCCCTCAAGTAACTCAGACTGGACCCTCTCAGCCATCGATACACTCAAAAATATAACCATTGTTGAACGATGTTTTGCGAGTTCAGAGAGTCTTTCCCTTTCCGGGACAGGTGTCCTTCCCTCGAGTCTCGTGAATATGACTGTCTGGCTCACCTCTGGAATCGTGAGTTCCTGGCCCAGTCTTGCAGCACCAGCCATTGCAGAGGATACACCAGGAATCACCTCATAATCGATACCGAGTCTTCTCAATCTTTCTATCTGCTCTGATATGGCGCTGTAAAAAGATGTATCACCGCTGTGAAGTCTCGCAATGATCTTTTTATTATCTATACCGGTCTTTATAATATCTATAATCTCATCGAGATTCATTCTGCTCGAATCATACAGTTCTGCCTTAATGCCTCTTAAAATCTCTGGATTTATAAGGCTTCCTGCATATATAACAATATCTGCAGTATCGATAATCTTTCTTGATTTGAGTGTAAGCAACTCAGGGTCTCCAGGACCTGCACCTATGAAATAGACCCTTCCCTTCATCCTCTTTTCCTCACAATAATAATAGAAAAATAGTCGAGGTCATCATCTGTGATATCCCTGAGATCCCTGATCATCCTTTCACCATCCATACCTGCACGAGATACATATACTGCCTTATCAAGGAGTCCTGAATCCTGAATAAGAAAAAAGATATCCTTAAAGACTTTATGGACTTTAAGAAGAACCACTGTATCGAATATCTCAATAATCCTTTTCAATCTTTCCATATTCTCATAATTTGCAGGAATAATAGCGATACTCTCATCAGCAATCCCGAGTGCCATACCTGTAAGGGCTGAAACTGCATTAATGGATGAAACCCCTGGAATAATCTCAGCCTCGATATCTGGCTTAAGGATCCTCAATCTCTCATAAACATAAAAAGATGTACTGTAAATGGAAGGGTCACCAAGGGTTATGAATGCCACATCTCCTTTTTCGAGATTCCTGAGTATATCCTGTGCAATACCATTCCACCTTGATAAGAGATCTTCTTCGTGAGGTCTTGTCCTGACCATCGGAAAGTGTGCTTCAATAATCCTCTTATTACTCACATCTATCAACTTTTTAATAATCGAAAGGGCAAAACTTGTGCCTTCCTCCCTTCCTTTTGGAACGAATATACAGCCTGCACTCTCGAGGATTCTCTTTGCCTTGAGGGTAATCAATTCAGGATCCCCTGGACCCACTCCCACCATATAGAATCTTGGCATATAACTTTCCTCTCTCAAGCGGTATCATTGAGGATAAAAATATTGAATCTATTTTAACACTTTTTCATCCTTCTCTGGTAAACTATATAAAATTTCTAAGGAGTCATAAAGATGAGTCAGGTCAGGGGTAAGAGAAAGATTTCGGGATTTAAAAAAAGGTCAAGGATAATCGTCACAGGTGGTGCAGGATTTATAGGTTCAAATATCGTCAGGGCATTAAATGAGTATGGACATAAAAATATCATCATAGTCGATCACCTGAGAGACAGTGGAAAATGGAGGAATCTCATACCCCTGAGATTCGAGGACTATCTTGACAGAGAAGACTTTATTGAAAAAATAAAGAACAGGGGAAGATATTTTGATGATGTCGGCATAATAATCCATATGGGTGCAAACACAAATACAATGGAAAGAGATGAAAACCACCTCATCTACAACAACACCATTTACAGCAAGATCCTCTTTGATTATGCAACAGAAAAGAATATAAGATTTCTTTATGCATCATCTGCTGCCACATATGGTGATGGAAGCAAAGGATACAGTGATATGGAAATGGATCTCGTTCCGCTTAACTGTTACGGATACTCAAAGTACCTTCTTGATAGATGGATACTTGAAAGTCCAGAAAAACCACCCCAGTGGGTTGGTTTCAGGTTTTTTAATGTATTCGGACCGAATGAATACCACAAGGGACAGATGGCATCAGTGGTCTTTCATGGATATAACCAGATCAAAAAAGATGGAGAGATAAGGCTTTTTAAATCTTACAAACAAGGCATAAAGGATGGAGAGCAGAAAAGAGACTTTATATATGTGAAAGATGTCGTGAAGGTGGTTTTATTCTTTATAGAAAATCATCATATAAGCGGAATATTCAATGTCGGAACAGGAAAGGCAAGGACATTTCTTGATCTCGCAAAGGCTATCTTTTCAGCCCTCAATATGGAGCCGAATATAAGATTCATCGAGATGCCAGAACATCTGAAGGATAAATACCAGTATTTTACAGAGGCAGACATAACGAGTCTGAGGAATGCAGGTTATAAAGAGAACTTCACTGAACTCGAAGATGCTGTCCATGATTATGTTAAGAATTACCTGAATACGACACTTTAGGAGTGGAGAAGGGTCCCTGTGGTGCTTCTCTACTAATCCCTTATTCCCCTTATTATGAATACAGGATTCAAAGAAGAAAGATGGCTACCCGAAATAAGGCTCTTCATCCTCGAGACATTCAGCACTGTGAGGTCAACATCGAAGTCACTCTCTTTTAGAATCTTTACTGCTGTATTCATGTTTTCAAGGATGGTGGCATTTATGACTATGACACCCTCTGCCATAATACCAGATATCTGAAGAATAATCTCTTCGAGTCTGCCACCACTTCCTCCTATGAAGACCCGCCCTGGTTTCTCCAGACCACCGAATACATGGGGTGCTTCTCCCTCAACAGGTATCACATTCCATCTCCTTAATCTTTTTATATTGGTCTTTAAATTATTTATCTCACAAGCATCCTTCTCTATTGCATAGACTTTGAGAGAGGGACTTATGCCCGCAATCTCCAGAGAGACAGAACCAGACCCTGCTCCCACATCCCACACAACGCCCTTTGATGGTAATCTCAATTTATGCACGGTAACTGCCCTCACCTCATCCTTCGTTATAAGTCCACGGGTGTGTTCTATCTCATTCTCAGTGAGGCCAAACACAGGGGATGTCTCCACAGTATGATCTTTAAGAATCACAATCACAATATTTGGTTCACGAAATGAGATATTCTTTATCTCATCGGGAGTACCGATTATAATCCTCTCATCATCATAACCGAGTCTCTCGCACACATGGATGGTAACAGGATCTTCATCTTTTGAGAAACATTCCAGTGTCTCCGCAATCCTTGAAGGATTGTTCACACTATCAGTGAGTATCGCAAGTTTTCTGTATCTTATGAGAAGTGAGGGTATATCATCCAGGATATATGGAAGATGCCTTTTTTTTAATGGATCCGGGCCTCCATGGAGACTGAGAAAAAATGCATCATCCCATGGAATCTTTATCCTTGAAGATGCAACCTGCAATGATGATAGATCAGGAATAATATCGACTGTATCATATCCAAATTCTCCGAGAACCCTCCTTCCTATCCCGAAAAACATTGGATCTCCAGATGCGAGAAGAATAATATGTGTTTTTACTGAGTTAAGCCTCGCCCTTATGGTCTCGATGGTCTCATCGACATTATTTATTATAAGTATCCTGTCTTTGACCTTTTCGAATATATCATATCCTTTGAAGATATCGAAGAGCCGTCTGGATGCCAGGATAAGTTCCCCTTCGAGAATTATCTCCTCTGTGGTTTTATCGAAAGGTCTGTATCCTGTACCTATTACGAAGATGCGTTTCACCTATATATCAGATCGAACAAATCTTCCGCTTCTTCCACCACTCTTTTCAAGAAGCATAATGTCTGTGATGACCATCTCCTTATCAACAGCCTTGCACATATCATATATGGTGAGGGCAGATAATGTAACAGCAGTAAGCGCCTCCATCTCAACACCTGTTTTTGCATCGACCTTCACATGTGAGTGTATGACTATTTCATTCCTCTCATTCAATATCTCGAACTCTATCTCTATATGGGATATATTTATGGGATGACAGAGGGGAATAAGGTCAGATGTCCTTTTTGCGCCAGTGATACCCGCAATCTTTGCGACCGTAAGGACATCACCTTTTGGCAGTGCCTTTTTAAGAAGTAGTTCCATTGTCTGTGGTTTCATCCTCACCCGTGCCATAGCCCTTGCCTCTCTGTGGGTCACGGGTTTCTCAGTTATATCGACCATTCTCAGATTTCCTTCCTGATCAAGATGACTGAGTTCCATCTATCCTCCTATTCTTGACATGGGTGATAATTCCCTGAAATCCCGTCTTCCTGAAAGATTATGTCCATCAGGCTTACACTGAATCGCAAGGTTTATCAATCTCCTCAACTCCTCATCAGTACCACCCCTCAAAGATGGCTTCAGATCTACCCAAGTCTCAGAAAAGAGACATGGTCTCAATCTTCCATCAGATGTGAGTCTCAACCTGTTACACTCATTACAGAAATGGTTTGTGAGGGCACTTATAAATCCTATTGTCCCGGTTGCACCACGAAGTCTCCAGTACCTTGCTGGTCCACCACTTTTTTCCCCAAGCTGGATCAGTTCACCTATCCTCATTACTCTCTCCCGGATCTCCCTCTCAGGGACATACCTTTCAGGTGTCCAGAACTCCTTTCCTCCCACTGGCATGAATTCTATAAATCTCACCCTCCATGGTCTTTTAAATGTAAGTAATGCAAACTCCTCTATCTCATCATCATTGAATCCCCTCACAGGTACCATATTTATACTCACTGGAGTGAGTCCTATCTCCTCAGCAATCTCTATCCCTTTTATGACAGCACCTAAATCACCTCCACGAGTTATCTCCCTGTATCTATCAGGATTCAATGAGTCGAGGCTCACATTTATCCTGTGGAGTCCTGACTCCTTTAATTCCATGGCATATCTTTCAAGAAGAAGTCCGTTAGTTGTAATGGTAATCTCCTCAATACCATCTATCTCGTTGAGCTTCCCCACAAGATACTGGATGTTCTTTCTCATGAGTGGCTCTCCGCCAGTCAGTCTTATCTTTCTTATTCCCATTTCAGAAAGGACTCCCACCACCTTCAATATCTCCTCATAACTCAATATCTCCTTATACTCGATCCACTTCACTCCACTGGAAGGCATACAATAGATGCACCTGAGATTACACCTATCTATTACAGATATCCTGAGATAATCTATAGACCTGCCTCTACTGTCCCTTACCATTTTACCGCTTTTTCTGAGACTTCTTTAACTCATCGAGTTTCTTCCTTGCAGCCTTTGCCTCCTGTGTATCCGGATATTTACTTATAACCCTTTCAAGAAGAACCCTGCCTGTCTTTTCATCCCCAATAGCGATAAATGAATATGCCTCCTTGAGATATGCGGTTGCAATCTTTTCACTGTTGGGATACTTCTTTATAAGTGTCTCATAATTGAGAATGGCGTCCTCATAATTCTTCTCTGCATAGTATGATTCCGCTATCCAGAACTGGGCATTCCCAGCAAGTTTCTCATCAGGAAATCTCTTTATAAGTTCTTCAAACCTCTTTCTTGCTTCGTCATATCTCTTCTTCTGGTACAGGTCGAATGCCTCTGAATAATACTTTTTTATATCATCGACCTGTGGAGGTTGTGTTTCCCCCTGTGCAGGTTTCTCAAGAGTATCTGCTTGAGGTGGTGTGGATGGCACTGCCTTTCCCGAGCGTTCCTCCATCATCCTTATCTTCAATTCGAGTAGATCAAGTTTCTGCTGTATGTTCTTTACCATCATATCGATGCTTTCTATCCTCGCATCTATCTTCTGATTCTCTTTCTTCATCTCCTCAATAATCCTTTCAGTAAAGTGCCTCTGCTCCTCAAATCTCGCCCTCAATGCCACGAGTTCTGTATTTATAGCCTGAACTGTATTCGATAGACTCAACTGGGTCTGTCTCATAGCATCGAGTGATTCCGTTCCACCCTTCACACCTGTCTTCGAAAGGAGTTCAAGACCCTCTTTTATCTCCTTTATCGTAACCCTCGCATCATAGATATCCTTTTTAAGCATATTGACATCTGATTTTAACTGCTCATAATCACTCGTGACAGTCACACATCCTGTAATAAGCATGGAAATGAATAAAGCAATGATTATAGATTTAACACACTCTCTCATCTCTTCTTCTCCACCTCGAATATCACGAAGTGTGCCCTTCTGTTCTTTGAGTAACACTCCTCTGTCTGTTCCCTGCACAGTGGTCGCTCCTCACCATATGTGACTGTCTCGAGCCTTTCAGGGCTTATACCCTGTATCATCATGTACTGCTTCACAGCATTAGCCCTTCTTTCACCAAGGGCAAGGTTATACTGATTTGTTCCCCTCTCATCACAGTGACCCTCGATGAGTAGACCCATTCCAGTATTTTTCCTGAGATATGATGCGAGGTTATCAAGAACAGGTCTTGCATCATCCCTTATATTGTATTTATCGAAGTCAAAGTGAATGTCAGGAAATTCCTCTTTTTTCATCACTTCCTTCACGATCTTTTCTTCCTTCACAGCTACACCTTCAACAGGTTTTTCGATCACCTCATCTTTTTTGATGGCGATGGTCTCCGGTTCCTTAATAACCTCTTCCTTCCTTTCCTGTGGTGAGACCCCCTCGGGTCTCTGAGAGACCTGTGGCTGTGTGATTGTTCTTGGTGCACATGACAGAATGAATAATGCAACTATCAAACACAGAATAAATCTCCTCATACACACCTCCTGCTTTTGAGTATTCTACTATTTTTTTTACCACTTTATCCAGACCGGCATCATGCCAGGATGCTTTGTCAGAGGAATCTCATTGCTGTGATCAATCCTCATGATGTATATTCTCTTATAACCATCCCTGTCTGATGTGAATGCTATGAATCTTCCATCTGGTGAAAATGATGGATCCTCATTATTACCATTCTCAGTCAGCTGAACAGGATCTGAACCATCGAATCTCTGAAGGAATATCTGGTTTCTTCCGTCCACCAAACCTGTGTAGGCAACCATATCCATCCCTGGTGACCATACAGGTGAGGTATTATAACTTCCCCTGAATGTCAATCTCTTTAGATTATATCCATTCAGATCGCATATATAGATCTGTGGAGAACCTGCCATATCAGATACAAAGGCTATTCTTTTGCCATCTGGCGAGAGTCTCGGCTCAACCTCTATACCCAGTGTACCGATAACCTTTCTCTTTTTATTCTCTTTGAGATCAATTATGTAAATATCCTGATCACCATCAACTGTGAGGACTGCAAGTAATTCCTTTTCAGAGATGAGATCACCTCCTATTGCGAGTTCCCTTGATTCATAAATGGTCTTCTGTGTCATTGTATTGAAATCGACCATCCTTATCATCCACCTTCCTGAACGAAAGGCAGTATAGATAAGTGCATTATACCTCCCTGACCACCTTGGAGATACAATCATCTCATCACTTATACCCAGTCTCATCAACCTTGCACCATCCCAGTCCATGATATAAAGGGACTGTCTATTCTCGTATCTTCCAGTAAAGAGTATCCTGGAATCAAATACAGGTTCCCTGTCTGTAAATGTCCTGTAGATATCCCTCGAGACTGCATGTGAAGCGGGTCTCAAAGCAGAGATATCTGATGTATATTCCTTCGAAAATACCTGCATTGATGAACCAACATCGAATACCTGAGCAGTGAGGGATATATTATTCCCCCTTCTCGATATCTTTATCTTCACCACTATATCCGCTCCAGTAACCTTCCAGTTTTCTGGTTTAAAGTTCTCTCCGGGTTTTTCGATAAAGAGCCTCTCATCGATAGAATTAAAGTATCCTGTCATATTGAGATCATTTCTTATCGTGGAGAGTATCTCGTCAATCATCTGTGGTAAGATTATCTTTTTATCCACATCCATAAGAGGATATGCCTGCAATGCAAATGAAAGGGGCCTGAGATAAGGGTCTGTTATATCTATGAATAACCTCTCCTTCGCATGGATGAAAAATGGAAGGATAATGACAATAAAGAATATCCATAATCTTTTCATCTCGAAAATAACACCTCCACCTCCAGAGGTTCCGGGGGTGAAGGAAATGGCATAGCCCTGAGGATCGCATTCTTTGCAGAATAATCAAACAATCTGTTTCCAGAACCTCTGATCTCGAGGATTCTCACATCTCCATTCATCAGTATCTCGAATATTATTGTGCACCTGAGGGTCTCCTTTATAACATCAGGATATATCCAGCGAGAATGGATAAGAGATCTTATGTTCGATTTATAATCATTTAATGCCATACCGGAAGAAGTTCTGTCGTCCCTTTTATCTGAATCAGTCCCTTCTTTATGAGACGAGATAGATATCGCTGTCCTCAATCTCACGATCTTTTCGATCCTCTTTTTAGACTTAATTGCATGAATGGATTCCTCTATAATGGCATCCTTATCCTCAGAAACCTCTCTTTTATCCGGTAATGCTTTCACTCTTCTCTCCGTATTCCTCTCCTTTGTTCTCTCAACCCTCTCCGGCACCTGAAGACCCTCCTGATCACCTCCATTTACCTCCCTTACAGCCTCGATGAGTCTTACACTTATTGTCTGAGGAATGGATATCTTTCTCGAGTATGTTATCTGTAATGAGAGTATGAAGAATAATAATGCATGTAAAACCAATGATAATGGTAATGCGAACCATAAAGAACCACTGCTGATCCAGCGGTTAAGCATTATTGCTTTTCAGTGGACCTCTCCTCAATACCTGACCCAGCAAGTGGCTCTGTAACAAGCCCGAGTCTCTCTATACCAGCATCCTTCACATCTCCGATTATCGTGGCGATCAAACCATACGGAACAGAACTATCTGCCCTCAAAAAGATCTCAGGGTCTTTCGTGGCAAGAAAGAAAAGTCTTTTCTTCAGTTCCTCCTGTGTGATCTCCTGATCATTAAGAAATAACGTACCATCTCCCTTTACTGTAAGGAATATGCTCTTCTCAACGGTCAATTCCTTTCCCTTTGCCTTCGGCAGATTAACATCTATACCCTGCTGAAGAAGCGGGGCAGTAACCATGAATATTATCAGGAGCACGAGCATCACATCCACAAGTGGTGTGACATTTATCTCATGCATTACAGACCTCTCTCTATCTCTCTTTATCCCTGGCATAGTGGCTCTCAAGATCAGGAAGTTTTACAAACATATTGATTATCTCTTCTGAAAAATCCTCCATATCTACTGTGAGTCTTCTCGACATGCTGAGATAGTAATTATAGGCTATCACAGCAGGAATCGCTGCAAACAATCCAAGGGCAGTAGTTATTAATGCCTCTGCAATACCTGGTGCAACGACTGCAAGGGATGCAGAACCCTGCTCGCCAATACCCCTGAATGCATTCATTATGCCCCAGACTGTACCGAAAAGGCCTATGAATGGAGTGGTGGAACCTGTGGTGGCAAGAAAATTGAGATATCTCTCGAGTTTCGCTATCTCCAGAGCCTCATACCTCTTAATAGCTCTTTCGATTCCCTGGATATCTGTTATCTCACCATACACACTCCTGAACACACTGGCAGAGGGACTGAAAAGAAGTCTCCTTGATAATTTCAATAATTCAGAGGGATTCCTCTTCTTCATGTAGGCATTGATAAATATATCATTCTCCTTCTTTGCCTTCCTGAAATACATAAATTTATAAAAGATTATTGTCCATGAAAAGATGGAGAACAGAAGAAGTATCAGTATCGTGATCTTTACAACAGCACTCGCACCGAGTATAAGTGATATGACACTATGTTTCATAAAGTTAAGAATAAATTAAATGCACTATTATTGTCAAACATCGACTATAAGATTATCTATCAATCTTGCGCTACCTATTCTCAATGCGATTGCGATTAAAACCCTTCCTTTCACCACATCAATCTCATCAAGTGTATCTGGATCATATATCGATGCGTAATCTATGGATTTCACGAGAGGTTCACTTTTGAGAGATGCCTCCATAATGCCCTTCAGTTCAGACACATCCCTTTTACCTTCCTTTATCAACCTTTCTACATCCTTCAGTGTCCTGTAAATCACTGTTGCTGCCTTTCGCTCTATAGGATTGAGATAAAGATTTCTTGAACTCATGGCAAGGCCATCATCCTCTCTTACAGTTGGACATGTTATCACCTCAACATCCATATTCAGGTCAGTAACCATCCTTCTGATGATGACTGTCTGTTGATAATCCTTAAGACCGAAATATGCCCTCCTGGGTTTCACTATATTGAATAACTTCGCGACTATCGTCGCAACACCTCTGAAGTGACCCGGTCTCACGAGACCGCAGAGTCTCTCTGATAATCCCTCAACCTCCACATATGTCCTGTAACCCTCTGGATAGATCTCTTTTGTATGAGGAGTAAATAAGATATCGACTCCTTCACCTTTTAGTTTCTTCATGTCGCCCTCAAGATCTCTCGGATATCTCTCAAAATCCTCGCCCTGAGAAAACTGTATAGGATTCACGAATATACTCACCACCACAACATCATTCTCTTTTTTTGCCCTCCTTACAAGACTGAGATGCCCTTCATGAAGGGCGCCCATCGTTGGCACAAAACCTGTCGATTTCCCTTCCCTTATTATGGAATCAGCAATCTCTTTCATGAGGGAGACTCTATCTACTGTGCGCAAATGTCCTCCTCTATTATCCTGAGAAGTGTATCTAATATCTCATCCCTTCCGACCTTTTTTATAACCTTTCCTTTCTTGAATATTATTCCCATATCCTTCCCCCCTGCAACACCATAATCAGCCTCCCTCGCCTCTCCTGGACCATTCACAGCACAACCCATCACAGCGACTGATATTGGTGATCTTATCTCCTTAAGACTCTCCTCCACCTTCTGAGAAAGTTCAATGATATCTATATTACACCTTCCACATGTAGGACAGGAAATAATCTCAACTCCCTCATTTCTTATACCGAGGGCCCTCAATATCTCCCTCGCAACCTTAACCTCAAGTACAGGATCTGCTGAAAGGGAAACTCTGATTGTATCACCTATCCCTTCACTAAGAAGAATTCCAAGACCAACCGCGCTCTTTACAATCCCCTGTGGTGGAGGACCTGCTTCAGATATTCCTATGTGAAGAGGATAGGAGAATCTCTCTGAGAATAACCTGTATGCCTCTATTGTGGTAAGGACACTCGATGATTTTAAAGAAACTTTTATCTGTCTGTAATCCATATCCTCAAGTATCTCTATATGCCTTCTTGCGCTCTCAACGATAGCCTCCGGGGTCGGATGACCATATTTCTCGAGTAAGTCCTTCTCGAGACTTCCTGCATTCACACCGATCCTTACAGGGATATTTCTCTCCTTAATGGCATCAACAACCTCTTTTATCTTCCACCTTGCACCGATATTCCCTGGATTTATCCTTATTCCATCAATACCTCTCTTAATCGACTCTATTGCGAGTCTCCAGTCAAAATGTATATCTGCTATTAAGGGAATTCTGATCTCCTTTTTTATCCTTTCCAGTGCCTCAACAGCCTCCATATCAGGCACTGCAACCCTCACTATATCACATCCAGCATGCTCGAGCCTCCTTATCTCAGCCACCGTAGCATCAACATCACGGGTATCTGTCTTTGCCATTGACTGGATGGATATGGGAGAATCACCACCCACAGGAACATTACCTACATAAATCTTAACGGTCTTTCTCCTCATTGCCTGTTTAACCTGACCTTCTTCTTTATTTCTATAATAGCATCCATGTGCTCCCTGTATCCCACTGAAAATGTATGTGTCCCATCCCTGTTGGATACAAAGTAAAGATAAGGTACCTCAGCGGGCTTCACCGCAGCAATTATGGATTTAAGCCCTGGTGAGGCTATGGGTCCTGGCGGTAGTCCTTTTTTAATATATGTATTGTACTCACTCTTTCTCAGGAGATCCCTTCTTGTTACAAGTTTTTTTGTGCCCTTCAACTCATAAACAGCAGTGGGATCAGCCTGGAGTTTCATCCTTCTTTTAAGTCTGTTATGGTAAACTGCTGATATAACAGGCCTCTCATCATCTGTCTTTGCCTCCTTCTCTATTATCGATGCAAGTGTCAAAACCTCGTTTTCCGTAAAACCCATCTCCCTGCCCATCTCTATATATGGCCCTGCCATCTTTCTCATCGTATCTACCATAAATCTTATCATATCAACAGGGTCAGTACCCTTCGGTATCTTGTACCTTGTCGGAAAGACATAGCCCTCAAGAGAAGGAGCATCTATTGAAAGAGAATTCAGAAGACCTCTATTTGCTGCAAGTTTAAGAAAACTCAATTTATCGATAATATTCAACTCCTCGAGTCTCTCTCCGAGATCAGCGAGTGTTTCACCCTCTCTTAAGATAACATCATACTCCTCAATCTCTCCCCTTAAAAGTTTACTGAGCACATCATAGGCACTCTGCCTGCCAAGAAATTTATAATAGCCATATCTCAACCTTCTATCAAGACCGGTAATCCTTCCAAGAATTATAAAAAGACTCCTGTCCCTTATAATCCCCTCCTCATAAAGTATATTCACAAGAGATCTGAAACTCGCTCCCTTTGCGATATATATCTCGAATTTATTCCTGCATACCTTAAAGGGATAAAATAACTGAATGAGAATATACACGATAACAGGTAAAAGAGTCGCAATTGTAATTGAGATAAGATTCCTTTTACTCATTATTTTATAATGACAGATTATTGTTAAATCATGCAATATTCTGATAAAGCCGCTAATCAGGACATATAATCTCTATTTTCATTCTACATCTTGCACATGCACAAGAACTTTATTAAAATAAAGAAAAAGAATATGAAAAAGACCTTAAAGAGCGATATATACAAAAAGACTTCAAGGAAAAAATCAGATCCTCCATGCATGAACAGGGAATGCAGATTGAGAAAAGCAGGTTGCACAGGCTATGGTGGCTGTCCTGGTTATAAAAAAGAGGCGTAGATTTTAGAAGATATTTTTGCGTAATAAGTAGAAAATAAGACTAATATAAAAAAATTGCAGC
>FWWL01005589.1_pt1 | contig 19338 bp, 12 predicted proteins | sample 2228331 | NCBI WGS metagenome assembly FWWL01 (sample SAMEA103939775, study PRJEB20133) | metagenome | reverse complement strand
TTACACACCCCTGCACCGTTCTAATGGGGAAGAAACTTTGCTCTCAGAGCCGCTCACATCGATTTTGTTTTATCGAGACGACTATTCACTTGCAAAAATCGATTGTAGAGCCTCCGGTAAAAATGTTTTTTTAGTTAATAGACAGTCTCAAAATCCGCTTTAGAGACGCGAGCCGGAGCTCGCAGCTCAGAGTACAAACGCCAGGACTAATTCCAATTGACGATAACGATAGATTGGAGTAGGCTGAACTTTATACACGGATGGGGAAGGTCGTGACGAAGAGCAATGAATTCGCAACAGCAACAACCGAATTATCGTATCCCTCTATTCAGCGTGGTTACGCTGCTCTTCTGGTTCTCGATGTATACTTGTGTGCCGATCCTGACCGCTTACGTGATGGACCTCGGCGCCTCGAGCAAAATGGCAGGGCTGATCGTCGGGATGTACGGTCTAAGCCAAATGTTGCTGCGAATACCCGTGGGGGTCATATCGGATCGGATTCATAAAAGAAAAATGTTTATCATCCTTGGGATGGTGTTCTCGATTTTCGCGGGAGCGGGCATATTGTTTACTGATGATTTAACTTGGATTTTACTTTTACGGATTATTGCAGGAGCCGCTGCAGCCACTTGGGTCGACTTCACGATCCTGTTCGCCAGCTATTACCCGAAAAATGAAACGACGCAGGCTATGGGCACGATATCCTTTTACAATTCATTGGGTCAGATGCTTGGTATTCTTACGGGTGCTTGGTTCGCGGACTATTACGGCTGGGAATATGCTTTTCTTTTCGGGGCGGTAGTGGGGCTAGTCGGTATGGTTGGAGCCTTCTTCATCGTCGAGAAATTCGAGGAGAATCAGCAGAAAATCACGGTTCAAGGCATAGTAGAAGTAGCCAGGGATCGAATGCTTCTGACGGTATCGTTTCTATCTATTCTTTTTCAAGTGCTTACATTCGCTACGGTGTTTGGATTTACGCCTGTTTATGCTTTATCTCTTGGCGCGACTAAATGGGATATGGGACTATTGACGTTCTTCTCCACATTCCCGACTGCAATTGCTGCCTGGTATGGCGGGAGATTCTTAACACGTTGGTTCGGGGAAAGAAACATCATTATTGCAGGGTTTATTCTGAGCGGAGTTTTCACGGTTCTCATCCCCTTCACACATACGTTGTGGATGCTTATCGTGACCCAATGTATAGCCGGATTCGGACGGGGGTTTACTTCGCCAGTTCTGATGTCCCTTAGCATCAAACATATGGAGGTAGGCAGACGTGCGACGGCAATGGGTTTTTACCAAGCTATATACGGGTTAGGCATGTTTGCAGGTCCACTGTTTATGGGGCTGGCCGGGGATTGGCTAACGTTGCGGGATGGGTTCATCATTGTTGGGGTGCTTGGCTGCGTAACGGCTGTACTCGCTTATGTGATGCTTAGAGGATTGTTAGCTGCTCCGATGAAATCTAGTCAAACGGTTATTCATTAAATAAATATTTTCAGAAGACCCGCCACCGTCATGGCGGGTTTTGTCGTATGGTGAGAAAAAACTAGGAGGAACATCCCTAAATTTTGGTGCAAAAGCACTGGTTTTCTATTTTAGGGTGTTCAACATCGAATGGACTGCTGTATAATTTCAAACACAACACAATTAATACAGCTATCATACACGTATGGCTTGGGAGCGGAGGTGAGAACATCTTTTTCTAAGGGACTTGTTCATAATAGTGGTTTAGTTCTGCTCAGAAAATCCTGATAACCAGTGATGAAAATGGAGGGAAATCGATGTCGTTCAAGATTCGTAAAGCGCTTTCAGCTATTATGTGCCTCGTTGTGCTCGTTTCTTTAATTCCGCTTGTTGGATCCAATAAGGTCAGCGCAATTGGGCCGTTAGAGGAGTTCGTCATGCCAGACACTACAGTGTATCAATTCGGTGCTGCTACGGACAACCCCGTTACTCTTGTTGGCGATCCCAATACGGCACCTAATGTAACCAATGTTACGTATGGCGTCAAAATACAAGCCACTGCCGCGAATCCTTCACGGACATTTGAATTTACTGTGGAGCAATCCGGATCTTATATTGTAAAGTTGGGCGGTATGACTGCTAAGGACGGAGGAACCGCGCAAATAAGCTTGGACAATACGAGCTATGGGGATTACAGCTTTTATAGTGTGAATGGATCCTATCCGCGACCAGATCTGTATGTGCAGCAGCTTCCTCTGTCAGCAGGTACCCATACGCTTACTTTAACCTTGAGTGCGCCGGGTAATGGTGCAGGAAACGGGACAGGAACGGTGTTATATCCTACCCGGCTTTCCATTACAAATCAGGCAGAAATAACGAGCAGCAAAACACGCAGCACTTACTTTACACCAGCGAAAGTGTCAGCAGCTAGGGAAAATGTCCAACAGTATGACTGGGCGGCTGCCTTGAAAAACAACGTACAGGCCAAAGCGGATACATATGCGGCGATGGGATATGAAGCCCTGTGGAACTTGGTTCCGACTCAAGCGATTCCGCGCAGCTACAATACGAATCAGCTAACAGGCAATTTCAGTCCGGTCTCTGGGGATCTTAAGCCATATGGTAATTACCCTTGGAAAGCTGACCCTGTAAATGAGCCTTGGAAAATCACGGATCCAGCCAGCGGGTATAAATTCCCAACTAATGATTTCCAGGCGTATTATACAAGCGGATTAGACAATCATGGGAATTTCAATCCGACACTCGCTGATCGCAGCCTGTTGGTGAATACGCTTTATCCAGAAAAAGGCCCAACGTGGGGCGTTGATGACGGTTATGGATGGGTCGATCCGGCCACAAACAAACGATATACGTTTATCGCTTATTACGCGCATTGGTTCGGCTGGTATGGCGGCACTGCAATAATAAACGATGCTATTAATGCTTTAACGAATGCTTACATCTACACAGGCGACATTAAATATGCCCGTGCGGGTTCCGTTCTGCTGGACCGGATCGCTGATGTGTACCCGTCGATGGATATTGGTCAATTCAGTAACGCTATATACGTCAACTCCCATGGCGGTACAGGGGATGGTAAGGTAGTTGGTTCTATATGGGAGACCGGTTTGGTCAAATCGTTCATAAGTGCTTATGATGCGTTCTTCCCAGTATTAGACGATTCAGAGGTCGTTGCATTCTTAAGCTCTAAAGGCGCGCAATATGATCTTCCGTTGAAAAATAATGCAACCGAGATACGTCGCAACATTGAAGACGGGATCTTGAGACAAGTAACGCCAGGCGTGTATTGGGATCAGCTTCGCGGGAATAACGGTTTCCATCAAAGCGCCATCGCTATGGCTGCCGTTGTTCACGATACGATGCCGGAGACCAAACAATGGTTGGACTTCACCTTCCAACCAGGGTCATTCATTAACACGATACCTCGCCGTGTAACAGGAGGAAACGTGCTGTTCAGTATGGTGAATGACGTAGACCGCGACGGTAACGGCAATGAGGCCGGTCCGGGCTATAACCGACTTTGGTTAAATAACTATCTGGTCGTTGCAGACGTGCTGGACGGTTACGACAAATATCCGGATGCGGATCTATACAATAATGTGAAGTTCCGCAAAATGTTTCAGGCTATGTATCCGCTCCTGATGCTTGGCAAGTTTACTCCATCAATCGGCGATAGCGGGACGACAGGGCAGCCAGGAATATTGGTCAATCAAGCCCAGTCCATCAAAGCGTTCGAGAAATTCGGAGATCCTGTCTACGCTCAGCTAGCCTATCTAATGAACGGGGATAAGACAGAAGGAATTCACTCCGATGTATTCACAGCGAATCCGAGTCAGGTAGCGGCTAACATTGAATCGGTCATTGACTCACAAGGCCCAATTGATTTGGATAGTGTGAATATGACTGGGTACGGTTTCGCTGGGCTTCGTGACGGCAAGGTTACTGAGAATGCAGACACTAGACGTGCAACATGGATGTATTATGGACGCACAAGCGGGCATGGACACCGAGATATGCTTAATCTCGGATTGTACGGCTTCGGGCTGGACCTGGCACCGGACTTAGGCTATCCAGAGCAGGCGAATGCAACGGATGTGAACCGATTCGAATGGGTGAACAACACGATCAGTCACAACACCGTCATGGTCAATAAGCAAAAGCAGCAGCCTATCTGGGACGGTACACCGAAGCACTACGATGCAAGCTCCATGGTTCAGCTGATCGATGTCAATGCTCCAAGCGCATATCCGGGCACAGAGCTTTATAATCGCACATCAGCCATGGTGCGGGCGGATGACGCCAATTCGTATGTTGTGGATTTCTTCCGCGTTCAAGGCGGCAATGAGCATCATTTCAGCTTTCATGCTGCGGAAGGAGCTGTGACGGCAGAAGGACTAACCCTTACGCCGCAGCCGACTGGAACCTATGCAGGACCGGATGTTGAATTTGGCAAAAGACCTGCTAATGATAGTGTAACTGGCGGCGGGTATACCGGACCTGGCTTCCATTGGTTGAAAAATGTAGAGCGCGACAGTGAGCCAACCTCGCAATTCAGTCTTGATTGGGACGTTGTCGACACTTGGAACGTTCTTCCTCAGGAGGAAGATATCCATGTGAAACTTTCGATGCTCGGTGATGTAGATGATGTCGCCATTGCAGATGGAGTGCCTCCTCAGAATAAACCGGGTAATCCGGAGAGCGTGAAGTATATGATCGCGCATCGCAGCGGAGAGAATCTGAAGAGTACATTCACTTCCGTAATCGAGCCCTACAAAGGCAACCGATTCATTAGCAATATCTCTGAAGCGATTGTAAGCACGGATGGCAATGGAACGATTGATGAGAATAGTGTTCGAGCAGTAAAAGTACAGTTAGCAGACGGTCGGACTGATTATATTATAAGTTCATTGAATCCGGACATTCCGTATACGATTGATGGAACGGTTCGTTTCCAGGGTACTTTCGGGATTTATTCCGAGAAAAACAGTCAGCCTGTATTCACCTATGTGAACGATGGCGCGTATATAGGTAAGCTTGGAACAGCAATTGCAAGCGAAGGGGTTGGACGTCTTCAAGGAACGGTAAGCAACTTCACGAAGGAGCTTTCCTTGGAGAACCAATTGACGGTTAACATGGATCTGCAAGGACTTCCAATGGATACTCTGATCGGAGAGATGATCTATGTTCAGAACGACGGGAAGCGCAACGCGGCTTATGAAATAAAAGGAGTTAAAGAAGCAGGTTCAGGCAGCTATGAGTTGGATCTGGGTGACATTACACTTATACGTTCGTATGCGAGTCCAAGCGATCTGTCTCAAGGATTTATCTACGATGTTGCTGAAGGAGCGTCATTCACGATTCCAATAGCCAGACAACAACAATGGTTGTCTGATGTGAGGATACTGGCACCCAAAACGGAACTCAATAAAAATGAAACCGTCGATCTGGAAGTGAAAGGCTACTACCCGGACGGGACTTTAGTGGATTTGACAGGTTATGAATTCAAACTCACAAGTGACCATCCCAACATCGCAAATGTGAACGAGCAGGGCAGATTGAAGGCACATAATACAGGAACAGCGGTTATTGCTACAGAGATTGAAGTTGACGGTATTAAGCGCGAGGGAAGCGTGACTGTAACCGTTAATTAGAAGGATGATTAAAAATTAAAGAAGCAAGCGGCAATCCGATTACTGGGAGAAGCCGCTTGTTTTTATTTGTAAAAATGATAGGTTGATGGTTGACAACAGAAGCAAGTTACAGCTATCATAAGTATAGTTAATTTCGTGATAATGATTCTCATTATCGGATTGATAGAGCCCTTTTCCTATCAGCACGCTATATATTTTCTTCGGATACCTGAGTATGAAAGGACGACTGCCATGAATCGCTTATACACCCAACAATTAGATATCGCATACGACCAGAGGCTTATTGTTCAGAATCTGAGTCTCGCTGTACAAACGGGCAAGATTACAGCTTTGGTTGGCGCCAACGGCTCAGGTAAGTCCACGATTCTCAAGACTATGGCTCGTATTATGAAACCTAAGAAGGGTAACGTATATTTGGATGGCAAGTCGATTCATCAGCAGACGACGAAGGAAGTTGCCAAGCAGCTTGCCATACTGCCGCAAAATCCGATTGCTCCGGAAGGCTTAACGGTAAGTGAGCTAGTAGCTTATGGTCGATTCCCTCATCAGAAGGGCTTTGGCTCCCTTAGCAGTGAGGATAAAGAAACCGTACAGTGGGCGATTGCCGTGACAGGTATGGAGCTATTCGCAGATCGTCCTGTCGATCAGCTGTCGGGCGGTCAGAGACAACGGGCATGGATTGCGATGGCGCTCGCCCAACAGACCGATATCCTGTTCCTGGATGAGCCGACGACATTTCTGGACATGGCACACCAGTTGGAAGTGTTGAAACTTCTACAGAAGCTGAATCAAGAAGAAGGACGCACGATCGTAATGGTCGTTCACGATTTGAACCATGCCACCAGGTATGCGCAGCATGTAGTAGCGATTGTACGGGGAGAAATTATTAGCGAAGGCACACCGGAGCAAGTCGTAACGAAGGATGTGCTTCGAACTGTATTCGGCATTGAAGCCGATATTCTGCATGATCCGCGCACTGGAGTGCCGTTATGCCTCCCATTCGAGCTTAGCCGCGAAGGAGAACAACGGAGTATTCATGCAGCAATAGAGACTGAGCCGAGAATACCAACAGCAGTAGGCGTATAAATCAATTTCACTAACAGGCTTCAGTCATAAAGGAATGATCATTCCTTATGACTGAAGCCTTTTTTGATTCATGGATTAATTGTTAGGGTAAGTACGAATGAAAACCGTTTGTTAGGGTAACCTATGCAAGGAAAATTAGTCAATTACACCATTTCCAACAAGGAGGACTCACAAGTGGGCGTTAAGTTATCCGTTATTTATTACAGTTCCACCGGAACGAATTACAGGCTCTCACAAGCCGCTGCAGATGCAGCCAAGGAAGCAGGAGCGGAGGTGCGCCTGGTTCGGGTTAATGAGCTTGCACCAGAATCAGCTATTGAATCGAACCCGGCGTGGAAAGCGCATGTGGAAGCAGCAAAGAATGTTCCAGTAGCTTCACTTGATGATCTGGAATGGGCGGATGCAATCATTTTCAGTACTCCGACTCGATTCGGGAATATGGCAGCGCAAATGAAGCAATTCCTGGATACAACGGGCGGACTGTGGTTCCAAGGGAAATTAGCTAATAAAGTTGTATCCGCGATGACATCTGCAAGCAATCCTAACGGTGGTCAGGAAGCAACTATTCTGTCGCTATATACGACGATGTATCATTGGGGCGCCATTGTAGTAGCACCTGGTTACACGGATCCGATCATATTCCAAAGCGGCGGTAATCCATATGGAACTAGCGTTACAGCCAAGGATAGCGGAGATATTGACGACGCTGTTCTAAGTGCTGCCAAGCATCAAGCCAAGCGTATGGTATCTGTTGCAGAGCAGTTGAAAAAGGGACAAGCTTAAATTTTATTAAAATTTCAGTAAAAGAAAAAGCAACCTCTGAAGCAAATCGCTCCAGAGGTTCTTGGTGTTTGTTATCTGTAATAGTCAGTGGTGCTGAGTACGATTGGTATCCTTCACATAACTAGTTAGTCGTTGGTGTATCAAATGGACTTGCGTAGCCACTAATGTTACGCAGAATTTGCTTCGCTTCCTGGTCCTTCATCGTACCGAAACGTTTGGCTGCATCCACGATCTTGGGAAACAAGTGTACATCCCCTGCGCTTGCGAATCCTGTAACACCGGGAAACGAGAGCACAAAATGAACACACGCATCAATGACTTGCTGGTGATCGAACGGTTCGTACCATGTGGCGTAATTCCGCTGCTGATTCTCGCCCCAAGGTCCTTTGGCGATCGCTTTAATGACTCGAACAGCAGCTCCTTGTATTCGGGCTTGCTCCATGAACGAATCAAAGTCATGATGGTATTCAGGTAAGGAGTACAAATAATAGTTTAATGGCAGTAGCACGGTATCGAAAGGAAAGCGGCGTAATGCTTCAAGATGGGTGGCCGGTGCTTGATGACCATGTCCCGTAATGCCGATTCCCCCGACAATGCCTTCATCCCTCGCTTCGATCAGGGCTTCAAGCGCTCCGCCTTTTCCAGTACATTGATCGAGATTGTCCAAATCACCAACCGCATGCAATTGAATCAGATCGACTCGGTCTACTTGCAGCTTTTCCAGCGAACGGTGAAGTTCAGCCTTGGCCTTGTCTTTGGTGCGTTCACCGGTTTTGGTCGCAAGAAAAATGGTTTTCCGAATCTTAGGCATCCAGGGCCCCATCCTTAATTCAGCCTCTCCATAGCTTGCAGCGGTATCGAAGTGGTTGATTCCATTTGCAAGCGCATACGAAATGGAAGCATCGGCTTCCTCTTGAGTTACTGCACCCAAGCTGGCTGCTCCGAACATAACTACACTACTGTTGTGACCTAGACGGCCAACGGTTCTCGTTATCATTTAGCAATCGCCTCCTTAAAGTGAACAACTGCAATTCGCAAATAGTAGTCCTTCTTACAGTATAAACAACCATGCAGATTTGTAACAGCAAATGTATCCGTAAATGTAACTCCTTTGTAACCATTAATGGACCTGTCGTTGCTAGAATAGGTCTATGGGACGGTCCAACTACATACAAGGAGGATTTACAATGAAAAAATCACTAAAAACTTTCACACTAGGCATGGCAGCATTTGCTTTTCTCACGGGTGCTCAACTGTCATATGCGGATACTGTACAGAATCAACCGATTACGGGGGTGCCGATCTCAGCGAACATTTCACACAATTCCACCGTAACAATCACAACAAAGGATATAAGCACGGAGAGTCCAGAACTTCATGTAAAAATGGGTATCCCAGTGGTGTCAGGGATGAGGGATACGAAATACCAAGGACAGTTGAATGATATAATTGAAAGACATGCTATGGAGGATCTCGAGCATGCCAAGGCTGAAGCGAAGAAGGCAGCGGAAAAGGCAACATCAGCAGGCTTGGCCGTCCGTCCGTATCAGTTGATCGTTAAGGCTGAAGTGAAAGCAAATGGCGGCTCACTCAATGAAGATCGAATCTCATTTACGGTTACTACTTATCTGGCTACTGGCGGTACAGGCAGCCCTCGTGTGGATACATACAACGTAATCGACTCCTCTGAAGCGAAGCTTGTTAAGCTGGAGGACCTCCTGGGAGACAATTACAAAACGATCGTGAACCAAGAAATTGAAGCGCAAATTGCGGAAAATGCAGATCACTATTTTAAAGGGGAACAAGGCTTCAAAGGGATTTCCGATACGCAATCCTTTTATATAGAAGGAAACGAGGTGGTGATCGTCTTCCCCAAATATTCGATTGCTCCAGGCTCAACTGGAACACCTGAATTCCGCATAGCAATCGGTCAGGATCTTATCGGAGAGCCGGTACAGCCAAAGCATCCTGCAATTGTTCTTACTGCGGAGCAAGTGTACAAGAACGAGAGCGGAACTATGATGATTCCTCTGCGTCTCGTGGCTGAGCATCAAGGTTTTAAAGTAGAATGGAAAGAGGCGAATCGTTCTGTGGAGCTAAGTAAAGCTGCGCAGTGGACAACTGTATATGAGGGTAAAGATAGCTTCTTCCGTAATAAAATGGCTCCAGTCTCATTGGGTGGAGCAGCAATGAATAACGGGGGAACCTTGTATGTTCCTGTCAAATTTGCTATCGAGATTCTCTTGGCCGATGTAGTATTGGGCGAGCAGGGAACAATATCGATTCAGTAAAAATTGTAATAAAATATAAGCCTAGATAGTACAACATCCCGTCACAATTAGTGGCGGGATGTCGTTCGTCCTACAGATTCTGAATATTGTATAAACGCGCATAGGCACCGCCCGCTGCCATCAGCTCAGCATGCTTACCCTGCTCGACAATTTGTCCGTCTTCCATGACTACAATTTGCTCTGCATGAGTAATGGTCGACAGCCGATGAGCGACGATTATCGTGGTTCGATTGGCAGCTAAGCGCTCCAATGATTGCTGAATGGAATACTCGGATTCAAGATCAAGAGCCGATGTTGCTTCGTCGAGGATCAGAATCTGCGGATCTTTGAGGAATACTCGTGCAATCGCTATTCTCTGCTTCTGACCGCCAGACAGCTTCACGCCTCTCTCCCCGATCTCGGTATCGTAGCCATTCGGCAACTGCTCGATAAATTCATGAGCACTGGCTGCAAGCGCCGCGTCTATTAACTCCTGCTCCGTTGCATCTGGACGTCCCATTCGGATATTTTCACGCACGCTTCCACTGAACAATATATTGTCCTGCAGCACCATCCCAATCTGTTCACGGAGACTAGTCTGGGTCAAGCTGCGAATATCATAGCCGTCTACCCTAATGCTTCCTTGCTGTACATCGAAAAATCGGGGGATTAACGAGATCAGCGAAGACTTTCCGCCGCCGCTCATTCCTACGAATGCAACCGTCTGACCAGGTGCAATGGACAAATCAATGCCCTTCAGCACCCAATCATTCTCATCCTTATATCGGAACCAGACATCGTGGAACTGGATATGTCCTTTAGATCCTTTTAGTGTGATGCTATCTGCCTTATCCTCAATATCGTAGGGTGTACGCATGAATTCCATAACCCGATCGATCGCTGCGGTAGCCTGTGTAATCGTCGTTGAAGAATTGACAAGTCTTCTAAGCGGGCTATACAGCCGGTCTAAGTAACCAAAGAAAGCTATAAACGAACCAACCGTCAAATTCCCTTGGATGACCAGATAACCTCCATATCCAATGACGAGGAGCGGTGCAATATCAGTCAAGGTGTTAATAATAGAGAACGTAAAAGCGTTCCAACGCATGGAAGCAAGTGACTTATTCAGAAGCGTCGTATTGGTTCCTTCAAATTTTCTCTTCTCATACGTCTCCAGGGTGAAGCTGCGAATGACCGGGATCCCTTGCAGCCTTTCGTGCATGTAACCTTGCATCTCCGCTAATGCTTGAGAACGATCCTTGGTAAGCTTTTTTAACCTCCTATAGAGAAGGTAGACAGCTAATCCATAAAGAGGGAAGACAGAAATCGCCACAAGCGTCAGAACTGGATTCAGGTAGAACATAAAAGCCATCGCCACCGCGAGCGTAAACAGATCCAGCCAAATGTTCATCATACCGGTCTCAACAATATTCTTGGTCTGTTCGACGTCGTTAATGAAACGGGAGATGATCTCTCCAACCTTGTTGTTCTGATAATATCGAATCGATAGCGACTGAATGTGATCATAGAGGCGTTTGCGGATATCGAACAAAATCCGGTTCGTCGTAAGTTGAGCGAAGTATTGCCGATAATATTCCACAGGACCGCGTACCACCACGAATAAGACAAATGCACCGGCGAGCATGTAGAACAAATTGTGCAGCTTTTGCTCCAGCTCCATTTGCCCCATCAGCAGGTCATCGACCACATACTTCATCAGAAAGGGCAGCGTCATGGGAATGCTGAATTTGACCATGCCAATTAAAACCGTAATGGTAATCAGAAGCCAGTACGGACGGATAAATTGAAAATATGCTTTTAAGTTGTTCACTAGCAGCAGGACTCCTTCCTCCGAATTCTATTGTATCAGAAAACAAGGGATGAGACAGACGTTGATTTTTGGCTCAGTAGGAGGTTGTCCGTATCGAATCTAGCAATTTCTGCATTCTCTATAGTATTTGATAGAGAAGGAGAGATGAAAGTGTCGAATGTGGATACGAAAATAGCACGCCCGGTTGACGTCGTGACGATCCGGACGGAGAATAACCCGTTTACTCAAAGCGTCAAGATCAACGGAGTGTGTGTAATTGGAAGTGCTGCCCCTTGCGACAAGTTCCTGGTTAACGGCGAGCGGGTTAAACCTGCAGTTCGTTGTCTGCTGCGCAACGGCTTTAAGCTGATTGCTGAAAGACGGAACGTGCTAGTGTTCCGTCGTGTGCCGAGTTGAGCGGTTGGTATAGGTGAAAGAAGAAACGGCGCGGGTTAAGCGCCGTTTCTTCTTTAATAAAAAGTTGATAGTTATTTATTACCTTCTGCATACCATATCCGTTCAATTTCTTTTCTAACACGCTTCGCGACTTTGTTCATGTTGTATTTTTCCAACAGCTCGATCCGAGCCTTCCGTCCTATTTTCCTCGCTTTTTTTTGATGTTCTACTACATACCTCATTTTCCTCTGCAAGTCCTTAATCGATGGCTCTGCCCAACAATGTCCCTCATACTTCGATTTATCGTGATAATCCTTTATCGAAACAGGAACCAGCCCTTTTACTTTAAGCAGGAAGGAATTGTTCTCATTCAAATACTCCATCTGTCCACTCCAATTGGTTGCGAGAACAGGCTTTTCCATCAGCATCGCTTCAAAAAGAGGTCTTCCCCAGCCTTCACCACGAGTAGGAAGCACAAATGCGTTGCAGGCTCTGTATAAACTGAGCAATTCCGGTGTATATAACATTTTATCAATAATATAGATAGGAGGTCTTTCCTTGATTGATTTAGGATGGTTTTTAATGATTTCTGTTAATTTATGATTTTTTGTACTGTTACGAATTTTGATCACTAAAGCTACATCATCTTTAGCGGAAAATTCATCTAGAAAAGCATGAAGTAAAAGATCATATCCCTTGCGTTCAATTAAATCGAATACAGAAAGAAATTTATAAGATTGGGAGAGGGGAAGTGGAAACTTTGTACCGTCGGGAATGTACTGAGCATCATTAAAAAAATAAGGGATAAACCTTATTGGAACCTTTACTCCGGAGGATGCAAAGGTGTTTAGGTTAAATTTACATTGAACCCAGACCTGGTTAAATGAATTCAGTATTGGAACCCAAGCCGCTGGAAGTCTATCTGTTTCAAACGTTGTATGAGCAATATTGATGCGAAATTCAGGATTGTGACGAAGATTGCCGCCAGATCCACGATTAATAAATATATCTTTGGATGATAATTGTGTTTTTTCAAAAGATGCCAAGTATTTTTGTTCTTCCAAAGTCAAGACTTGGCTTTTTGTTCTGTCACCTGAATCCCTTGGAAGAATACGAACTCGATACCCTGATTGGTCTAAAATACGCAGTAGTGCCCGATTTCCTTCCGCATATCCGCTGCCGGAATAAAAATAACCCTCAAATAAAATATTCAACGCAGTCACCGCCTTTAAGGGAATATTTTTGGGGGCTGAATAGGTGAAATATTAATTTAATGTAGTCTGCCATCCTTATTGTATTTGGATTCGATTTTTTTTGTCACCGCGATTGTCCAGATTTCAATAGAATAAATTATTTTTTGAATAGCGAGAAAGTCAGCCAAATGAACTCAACATGCAAAGGACCTAGCCATTGGCCAGGTCCTTTGCTGTAAAAAGTAATTTGTACATGAGTTTTTTCTAAATAGCATCAGGTAGATTGTACAGCTAACACACCTGAGCTTCGATCTTGCAGAACTAACTTACCTTCGATCTCTTGACCGGAGCTGTCTGTCAGCTTAAGCTTACTCGTCTGGCCTTTTTCGATTAGGTTGCGAACCATTGTAGGAGTTAAAGATTTGCCGAAGCTGTCTTTCCAAATAACGAACTTGCAGCCGTCCCGAAAGTGGGAGCAGCCGTAGCCTTTGTGACCGATAATGATATCGCCGCCGCAACCTGGGCGCGGACAAGCAGCGATCACTTGGCGCAGGGTAGCGCTTGCGCTAACCAGCTGCGCCGTAGGGCGCGGAGCTGCAGCCGCAGTCCCGCTTCGCGAGCTCGCTGCTCGAGCGCCGCTAGGCACGATTGCCGCTGCGGTATCCTCGCCCCCAGCGGCCGCACTCGCTGCAGCGGTGGTGCTCGCTCTGCGCGAGCGCGGCTTCGCGCCGCTAGCAGCGCCCGACGTGCCGGCAGCGCCCGCAGTGCCTGTCGCGCTTGCGCTCCGCGCCGCTGACGCGACACCGGCCTTGCCGCGTCCGCGACCGGCGCCAGAGGCTGCAGCCTCCGCCTCGAAGGAGGCTTTGGCCGCTTGCGGCTGCACACGCACCTTGTCCACGATGGAGCGCGTGAACTTCTTCACGTTCTCCATGAACGTGGAGTCCGATGCTTGCCCGCGCGAAATCTCATGCAGCCTGCGTTCCCACTGGCCTGTCATCTCGGGCGAAGCGAGTAGTTCCACGCCTGCGCCGCGGATGAGCTCAATGGCTGATCGGCCTTTTGAGGTGATTAATATCCGCTTGCCCTGCATCGCCACATAGCCTACATTTTTCAGCCGCTCAATAATGGATGCACGAGTGGCTGGAGTGCCTAGACCCGAGTCCTTCATCGCTTCGCGAAGCTGCTCGTCCTCCATCTGCTTACCTGCACTCTCCATAGCCTTGAGCAAGGTTCCCTCTGTATAAGCCTTTGGAGGCTGCGTTTCTTTCTCCTTCGCTTTGGCATCGGTGCAAACGACTGGAATGGTCGGATCCAGTGTGAACGGAGCATCCATCAATTGCTCCTCGGCATCCCCGCCAGCACCTCCGCCTTCCGAACCGCCGTCAGCATCCGCAGCGGAAGCTCCATCTTTATCAGCCTTGCCCTTGGCACCGCCTTTTTTGCCTCGAGCAGCCGTTTCCTCGTCACCCTCGTACACGACCTTCCAACCTTTGCTCAGAACTTGCTTCACAATCGTCTTGAAGCGCTCCTGTTCGACTTCGGTAATTACCGTATGCACCTTATATTCCGCTGGCGGGTAGAAATGAGTCAAGAAACGTTTAATAACGAGGTCATACAGCTTCTGCTCATCCGCACTTAAGCTGCTCGAACGTTTCCCCGTGGGCAATATCGCGTGGTGATCCTCAACCTTTTCAGGATTGCACACACTTTTGTTGTTCACATGGACAAAACGTTTGTTGGCGCCTTGAACAAGCCCGGCGTAGTCTGTTCCTCTCAAAGCATCTAAAGTACGGTGCATTTCCGGGATATTTTGCTCATTTACATAGTTGGAATTCGTTCTCGGGTATGAAATCACTTTGTGCTTTTCATACAAAGCCTGTGCTACATCGAGTGTTTTTTTGGCGGAGAAAGCAAACTTGGCATTGGCCTCCCGCTGCAGCAATGTGAGATCATACAGCTTCATCGGATACTCCCGAGTATCCTTCACATCATACTCCGCGACGACACCAGGCTTGCCGGAGACACGTTTGACGATATCGGCAGCCTTCTCCGGATCAGTCATCCGCTCCCCTTGCCAGTTCCCTTTGTACGAAATCGGCTGCTCGCCGCCCTCCTGATCGAACCAGGCTTCCACTTCATAAAATTTCAAGGACGAGAACGCCTCAATCTGCTTCTGTCGATCATACACGAGTGCAAGCACCGGCGTCTGAACACGTCCAACGGATAAAAGCTCCTTGTGCTTAGTCGTGAATGCCCGCGAGCCATTCATCCCGATCAACCAGTCTGCTTCACTGCGCGCTCGAGCGGCCCGCGTCAAGTTCTCATATTCGGCACCGTCCTTCAACTGGTCGAAGCCTTTGCGGATCGTCTCAGGGGTAAGGTCGGAAATCCACAATCGCTTCACTGGCTGCCGCAAACGCAAATGCTGCTGGATGTAGGCAAAAATAAGTTGACCTTCCCGTCCGGCATCACACGCGTTCACGATGGAATCACATTCAGCCGCAAGCGTCTTGATCACTTGAAGCTGATCTTTCGTTTTGTAGTTTGGCAAAAGTTTGAAGGAGTCCGGAATAATGGGCAAGTCATTAAAATTCCACTTCTTATATTTATCATCGTATTTATCCGGTTCTGCCAACCCGATTAAGTGCCCGATTGCCCAAGTGATGATGTATTGCGAGCCTTCAAGGTGGGTACGCTTGTTAACAGCTTTAGGCTCAATCGCGGAGGCAATGTTACGTCCCATATCCGGTTTTTCGGCAATAATTAAAGTTTTCACGCATGTTCTCCAAGTTCTTCATAATTAATCAACGAGCTGCAACAATATGATCTTAACATAAATGGAACCTGGTCGTCAGTGAGGAATGGAGTATAACAAGCTCATCAATCTATTCGATTCAACTGGTGGCGAGATTGGCGTGAATTAATTGAGTTTATAAATAAATAAGACAACTTGCAGCTAGGTCGCCTTGTTGGATGGATAAGGATCGATTAACATAAGAATAACGGTTAAGGACAATTCAAGCCTACTTCAACATTTATAAAAGGTTGCAATCTTATTTGAGAGGTGGGAGATCTCTTGTCTCCACAGGAGCCCATAAAAACCGTGACAGTGACATTACTGGAAACGAGTGATGTTCATGGAAATATTGTCCCAATTCAATATGCGGATAATCAGCTTAGCGAAGTAGGCTTGGCCAAGGTTGCTTCAATCATCCACAAAGAACGTGCTGTCGCCTCTGGTTCGGTTATTTGGATCGATAACGGAGATCTCATTCAAGGAACACCGCTCGCCTATCATCATGCCAGGCTCGATCCAGAGCCGCCCAACCCATTCATTCTCGTCATGAACGAGTTAGCCGTTGACGCTGCAGTTATTGGGAATCATGAATTCAACTATGGACGGAAGCTGTTGGACAAGGCGGTTCGTGAATCACAATTTCCTTGGATGGCAGCCAACATTGTGAACAAACAATCAGGCGAGCCTGCGTTCGGCCGCCCTTATATAATGAAGGTTCTTGAGGAAGGAGTCCGAGTCGCGATATTGGGTCTGTGCACCCCTTACATCCCAAACTGGGAAGCTCCGGGACATATTGAAGGTCTGAGTTTTCTGGATGCCGTGGAGACTGCAAAGCTGTGGGTACCGATACTGAAAGTGGATGAAAAAGCGGATCTAGTAGTTATCGCCTACCACGGTGGATTTGAGAGAGATCTGGATACAGGAGAGCCAACAGAACTGCTCACAGGAGAGAATCAAGGATATCAGCTTTGTATGGAAGTTCCAGGAGTCGACGTACTCTTAAGCGGTCATCAACATAGATTGATAGAGGGTTCATGTGTGAATGGGGTCCTTATTGTTCAGCCTGGACACCGAGGAGAGCATGTGGCCAAAGTAAGAGTAACGATGGAGCGTCATGGGGAACGATGGATTGTCGCAGCGAAGGAATCCGAGCTCCTGTCTGTCCATGGAGCTGGCGCTGATGAAGCGGTCATTAGCATGACAGCGACTTACGAAGAGAAGACTCAGAAGTGGCTGGATCAGCCAATGGGCCGTGTAGAGGGCGATATGGTTGTAACAGATGCGATGAAAATCCGTCTGGGGGACAGTCCGCTCATTGAATTTATCAATAAGGTCCAAATGGAGGCTGCACAAACCGATATCTCCAACACAGCTTTGTTCGCAGATAATTCACCGGGTATTCCGGAGAATGTGACTATGAGAGATATCGTTTCCAATTACATTTATCCGAACACATTGAAGGTGATCCGCATTTCCGGACAAGACATACTGGACGCGCTGGAACAAACGGCTACTTATTTCCAGACTAGCACAGGCGGCGAGGATGTTAAGATTAATGACCGCTTTATGCTGCCCAAGCCACAGCCCTACAATTATGACATGTGGGAAGGCATCACCTACACCCTTGACATTACACGGCCCGAAGGAGATAGAGTTGTACAGTTAATGTACAAAGACGAGCCGGTCGGGATGGACAAGGAATACGATGTCGTGATGAACAATTACCGCGCAGGCGGAGGCGGCAATTATATGATGTTTCAAGGGAAACCGGTGATCAAAGATATTCCGATCGATGTTTCTGAGCTGATGGCGGATTACATTCTTCAACGGGGGACGATCCAAGCGACGCTCAATCAAAACTGGAAAGTGATTTATTAGTTCGTTGTAAATTGGCGCGGGGTGCGGAGCTTCTTGGGCTCGTGCAAGACAGAAGAGAGGTTCGGGAATGGATGAGGTGCAGAAAGGTATAGAGTTATGTGAGAGTCGTGTGATGCTAGAGTCAGCGAAGGAACCTGTGGGGCTTGAACCGCTGAAGGAGCGCACGGGGGATTCGTATGAGATTACCCGGCTCGGGGAGCAGGCACTGCTTATTCGGTTCGGAAGGCGAATAGAGGCGGATACCTATGAACGAGTTCTCCAGTTGGATCGTTCGCTGCGAGAGCACCCTTTCCCTGGTCTCATAGAGACCGTTCTGACTTATGCAGCCGTTGCTGTTTATTATGATCCGTGGTTCATTTATAGACATACAGACAGGGATCAAGCTCCATACGAGTTCGTGAGTGCTTATGTGAGAAAGCTAATCGACGGTTTGTCTGACAGCGGCGAGTCGATACAAGCTTCCTCCCTTCGAATCATTCCCGTTTGTTATGGCGGGGAGTACGGGCCTGATCTTGCTGCTGTGGCAGCGCATCATAGACTGAGCGAGACAGAAGTGATCGAGCTTCATATCGCGCCTGAATATCAGGTGTATATGATAGGTTTTTTGCCAGGCTTCCCTTATATGGGGGGATTGTCAGAGCGGCTTGCTACTCCGCGGCTCAATACCCCTAGACTATCGGTGCCAGCAGGCAGTGTAGGAATTGCTGGAACGCAGACCGGGATCTACCCTTTAGGATCGCCGGGAGGTTGGCAATTGATAGGCAGGACGCCTCTAAGCTTGTTTCAGCCAAATGCGGAACTGCCCAGCTTCCTGCAGGCCGGAGATCGTGTGAAGTTCATGGCTATTGGTCCAGAGGAGTATGAGCAGATGAGGGCGGAGCAAGAGAAGCTGCATCAATAGGAACTGCAAGATGACCATTGAATTTGGGTATTTAAGGGACATGTTAAGGGACACAAGTTACCTTATTTTTGCAGACAAAATAGAATTCACATCTATTGGAGACATGAGGACCCTTATTTGTTACTAGCTAGCTTCAGGAGAAGAATCGTTATTTGAGTGTCGGTTGTGATGAAACTAGGGAATAGTGGCTGGATGGCAGATTGTATGATTTCTGCAGGAGGTGATGGGATGAGCATATATGTGCAAAAAGCGGGGCTATTGACCACGGTGCAGGACCTGGGACGGCATGGGTATCAGCGCTTCGGCGTGCCTGTTGGCGGCGCGATGGATGTTTTTGCATTGGAGACGGCGAACGCGCTCGTCGGCAATGCAGCAGGTGCCGCCGCGCTGGAGATCACGCTCATCGGTCCGGAACTTGAGTTCCGGTCCGATGCGTTGATCGCGATCTGCGGCGCCGACCTGTCGCCGACTGTGCAGGGCGCAGCCGTGCCGCAGTGGCGGCCGGTCTTCGTGCGGCGCGGCAGCGCCCTCTGCTTCGGTGCGGCGGCCAGCGGCTGCCGCGCCTACGTCGCCGCCGCGGGCGGC
>FWWL01003522.1_pt1 | contig 19339 bp, 20 predicted proteins | sample 2228331 | NCBI WGS metagenome assembly FWWL01 (sample SAMEA103939775, study PRJEB20133) | metagenome | reverse complement strand
CAAGTCCTTCAAGAAGGACCCCTCGGGACAGATCCTCAAGGACCTCATCGAGGAGGAGGGCTGAGGTAAGCCCCGTTTGGTCCGGAACGGAAAGGGAGACGCCCAGGTCCTTCTCGCCCTCCCGATCTGATCCGGGAGAGGTCGAGGAGACTCCATATCCGGTCCCGAAAAGGTCGCCAGACCCCTTCGCCGCCGCGCGGCGGTGAGAGGAGGCAGGGTACCCTCCTTTCCAGGTAGGGTGAAGCCGCCACCGTCCCTCCAGAACCTTAACGTGTATAATCGGTACATGCAGGGCTCCTTCGTGGACCGGGTGCTGGATTTTTTCCTGCCCCTTTTCTCTTACTGGGGCTATGCCATCGTCTTCGGAGGTGTCCTCATGGAGAGCCTCTTCCTCACCGGATGGGCCGCTCCGGGAACCACGGTGCTCCTCCTGGCGGGGTTCTACGCGGCCAGGGGGGAGCTGAACCCTCTGATGGTCGGCGCCACTGCCGTGGTGGCCGCCCTGCTCGGGGACCTTTTGGGTTTCTTCATCGGACGCCGCCTGGGTCGCGGACTGCTCCACCGCTACCGGGACCATCCCCGTATGATGCGGGGGTTGGAGGAGGGCCAGCGCTATTTCCGCCGCTTCGGCGGCCTGACCGTCGTCGTGGGCAGGATGCTCTCCGGCGTGGACGCCTTCATCCCGGTTACCGCGGGCCTCAACCGCATGTCTGTGGGCGGCTACCTGGGTTTCGACATTCCGGGAGTGGTCCTCTGGAGCGCCCTTTTCACCTCCCTGGGGTATTTCTTCGGCACCCACTGGAGGTTCATAGACCGCCTGCTCGACGTCCTGGGGTGGGGTCTTCTGGCGCTGCTGGCCGCGGGATTCTCTGCCTGGTACCTGGTCCGACGCCGTCGGAAAGGGAAGAAGGAGGCCCCTTCAGCTTGACCTCTCTCCCGGGCGAGATCCCTCCCCGGGCTGCGGGGCTACGCCCGGGAAGAGGGAGCGCTCGGCGCGGTGAGCGCTCCCTCCGGCGGAGCGACCTGATGCACCGCGCTCGCATCGTGCTGCGCCCGGGGTAAGGCGAAAAATCGAGGATGCGGGCCCTTGGGCGGTTGAAGACCGACGGACCGGGCAGGCTCGTGCCGTTGCTGAAAAGGACCCACGTCCCGGTCCCTCCGCGGCGCCACGCGCATCCTACGGTGGTTCTCCCGGGCGGGGAGGGAGAAGATGCGACTCCTCATCGTCTCCCGGCGTAGAGGTTGAACGGCGAGGAGCGTGCACCGGATCTCGAGCCGCCTTTCGGAATGGGTCCGTGTGAAGTTCCGCGCAAAGAACAGGCGGGTCTCCGGAGAGGCAAACTCCTGAAAAACGAGAGAAACGGGTCGTTTTGCGCGCGGTGAGGGACCGTGTTAAAATATCGCCAATTTTAGGCGTCTCAGAGGGTTTGGTCGCAGACTTCGGATGAACGTCGGGAGCAGGGAATTGACCAGCGTTCGCGCCTTACGCGGCAGACTTCTTCTCTTCCTCATCCTCCTGGCCTTCTGGGTCGTCCTCACCGCTTCCCTGGCCCTGCACGAACTGGTCATGGGGGCCGTCTGCGCGGCCTTCGTGGGCAGCCTGACCGTCTCCCTTCTGGGCAGGGCTCTGGACCCGCGCATAACCCCCGGGGTGCTCCTGCGCCTCCCGGTTTTCATGGTCCGGCTGACCTGGGAGATCATCAAGGCCAACCTTAACGTGGCCGCCATCATCCTCAACCCGCGGCTCCCCATCGACCCCCGTATCGTGGAGTACAGGACCTACCTCCCGGATGACCTGCCGCGCACCGTGTTCTCGGATTCCATAACCCTCACCCCGGGTACGGTGACCGTGGAACTCGAGGGAGACGTGCTCAAGGTCCACTGCCTGTGCCCTTACCATGAGGAAGGGCTTGCGGGCCTGGAGGGCATGGTGGCCTGGCTGTTCGGCGTGAGGCCGCCGGGGGAGGTGGAAGGAAATGGATAGTTTCCTCACGGCCGTCGCCCTGATCATCGGGATAAACGCCTTCATCTGCCTCTACCGGGCGGCGGTTGGGCCCACCACCCAGGACCGGGTGCTGGGGGTGAACATCGTGGGCACCAAGACCCTGGTGGTGGTCATCCTGGTCACCTACATCCTGGCTGAGAACTACTTCCTGGACGTGGCCATCGTATACGCCCTGCTTCTCTTCGTGGTCACCGTGGCCCTCTCCCGTTACCTGGAGGCCGAGGGTTGGAAGGAGGTGCGGGGATGAGCGCGAAGGACCTGGTGGCCGGGTTGTTCTGCTGCATCGGGACCTTCTTCTTCATCGTCGGCACCACGGGCCTTCTGCGCATGCCCGACCTCTTCACCCGTCTGCACCCCTCCACCAAATGCGACACTCTGGGGGCCTGTTCGGTGATACTGGGCATGGCGGTGCACAACGGGTGGTCCTGGGACCTCCTCAAGCTGCTCTTCATCGCCTGCTTCCTGCTGCTCTCCAGCGCCACCTGCGGGCACGCCATCGGGCGGTCCGCCCTGCGCAGGGGCATACCTTACTGGAAAAAAGAGGAAGGACGCGGAGATGGGAACGGCCCTTAACCTGGTCCTCATCGTCCTTCTTCTGGCCACCGCCCTGCTGGCGGTGACCGCGCGCGACCTGCTGGCGGCGGTGATCATATTCTCGGTGTACAGCCTGATCATGGCCCTCATGTGGCAGCGGCTGCAGGCTCCCGACCTGGCCCTCACCGAGGCGGCGGTGGGGGCGGGGGTGACCACCGTGCTCTTCGTCATCACCATCTTCAAGACCCGGAGGAGGGAGGAGGAATGAAGCGGGTGGTAGCCCTGCTGTTCATAGCCGCTCTGGCCCTGCTCCTGCTCTACGTGGTGGCCAGCATGCCGCCCATGGGGGACCCCGAGAACCCCACCGCCACCCGCGTCATCCCCAGGTACCTGGAGAGGGCGGAGGAGGAGACCCACACCGAGAACGTGATCACCGGGGTGATCCTCAACTACCGGGGCTACGACACCATGGGGGAGGTGACGGTCATCTTCTGCGCCCTGGCCGGCGTTCTGGCCGTGCTGGGCAGGGAGAGGAGGGGGATGATCCGGGGTTTCGTGGACCGCTCCGAGGTCCCCTCCTCCACCATAGTCAGGACCATGGTGCGCTTCATGGTCCCCTTCATCATCCTCTTCTCCGTGTACACCATCCTGCACGGAGAGGTCTCTCCGGGAGGTGGGTTCCAGGGTGGGGCGATCATAGGGGGGAGCATGATCATCTTCACCACCATCTTCGGGCTTTACGAGTCGTCCCGGAGGATCCCGCTCAAGGTGCGGGCACCTCTGGAGGGGGCGGCGGTGATGGGTTTCTTCCTGGTGGGGACCCTGGGCCTCGTCGGGGGGGGCAATTTCCTCACCTACGCCTGGCCCCGGGTGGCCTCCAGTCTGCATCCCTCGCTGGTGGTGTGGCTTACCGTGCTGGTGGAGGTGGGCATAGGCCTGGGCGGGGCCATGGTGCTCACCTCCATCCTCTTCGCCATGATCCGGGAGGAGGAGGAGATTGCGACTGCTTCATAATTACCATTACGCCGCGGCCATGCTCCTATTCTGCCTGGGGCTGTACACGGTCATCGTGCGCCGCAACATCATCAAGAAACTCATCGGCCTGAACATCATGGAGACCTCGGTCTTCTTCTTCTACATCTCCCTGGGATACCTGGACGGGGGGATAGCCCCCATACGTGTGGGGGGAGCCGACCCCTCCCGCATGGTCAACCCCATTCCTCAGGCCCTCATCCTCACCGGAATCGTGGTGGCGGTGAGCGTCACCGCACTGGCCCTCTCCATGGTCATCCTCCTCTATCGGCAGTACGGGACCCTGGACGTGGACCGCCTGATGCGGGAGGAGGAACCGGGAGCCGCAGAGGAAGGGAAGGAGGGCTGAGTTTGGGGGCCTGGAGGCATTTCCCCATCTTCATGATCACACTGCCCCTGCTGGGAGCGGTGCTTCTTCCCTTCCTGGGCTATATCCGGGAGAGGTGGGTGCCTTACGCCGCGCTCCTGCCCCTGGGAGCCTCCGCCCTGCTGGGCACGCTGCTCATCGGGAGGATCCCGGCCGACGGCTATCTGAGCTATCACCTGGGCGGATGGGAACCCCCCTTCGGCATCGAGATCCGCCTGGATCACGTGGGGCTTTTCCTCGTGCTGGTGGTGTGCGGGATCACCTTCCTGGCCTTGATTTATTCGCGGCATTACATCCACCGGGAGGTCAGCGAAGGGCGCCGCACCGCCTATTACGTCCTCTACCTGCTCATGTCCGGGGCCATGCTGGGGTTCGTGGCCACCGGGGACATCTTCAACCTCTTCGTGTTCATGGAGATCCTGGCCCTCTCCTCCTATGCCCTGGTGGCCATCACCGGGAACCGCAACGCGGTGCGGGCGGCCTTCAAGTACATCCTCATGGGGGCCCCCTCCTCCATAATGGTGCTCCTGGCCATAGGGTTCCTTTACTCCGTGACCGGCACCCTGAACATGGCCGACCTATCAGCGCGCATCTCCGAGTCGGCGCACAACGAGGTGCTGATGGTCTCGTATATCCTTCTGGTGGTGGGTTTCGGGGTCAAGGCAGCCCTTTTCCCGCTCCACATGTGGCTTCCCGACGCTCATTCCATAGCCCCCTCCCCCATCAGCGCCCTCCTCTCCGGGCTCCTGGTGGAGGTTTGCGCCTTCGCCCTGGTGCGCATCACCATGTCCGTCTTCACCCTCCGGGCCTCGGACCTGGTGGTGGGCACGGCGGACGCGGTGGGGGTGGCGGCGGCGGCGGCGGTCCTCTACGGGGGGATAATGGCCATCCTCCAGAAAGACCTGAAGATGATGATCGCCTATTCCACGGTGAGCCACATCGGTTACATATTCCTGGGCCTCACCGCCCTCACCGCAGAGGGGCTCACCGGGGCCATGTATCACATGCTGGATCACGGCCTTGCCAAGGCCTGCCTCTTCCTGTGCGCTGGAAATTTCATATACATGAAGGGATACCGGAGGATCGAGGACCTGAAGGGGGCCTGGGGGCAGATGCCCTGGACCTGTTTCGCCTTCGCCCTGGCCTCCATCTCGGTGATCGGCATCCCTCCCACCGCGGGTTTCATAAGCAAGTGGTACCTCATCCTGGGAAACGTCAAAGGCGGCAAGTGGCTGTATGCGACTGTATTGCTGGCGGGGAGCATCCTGGCCGCCGTGTACTGCCTTCGGCTCATCTATTACATGTTCTTCCAGCCGGGAAAGGAAGGGGCCTGGGAGGGCCGCTGGCACGACGCCCCTGCCTCCATGCTCACCCCGGTGTGGGCGCTCTCTCTGGGCACGCTCTTCTTCGGCGTCTTCTCCTACCTGGTCATACCGTCGCTCCTGAAGGCGGCGGCCTATCTCCTGTAGTGGAGTGCGTGCGGCGGTGGGGGTGGCGCGTATCCGGGGACGCGGGAGGGCGGAGGCGGCGGGATGGTCGTGGAAGGAGGAAAAAGGTTTGAAGGGAAAGATTGAGGATCCGTCCGTATGGGCGCGGTGCCGGCTGGATGCGCGGGCCGGGCTCGCGGACGGGGCCTTGTGAATGAAGGAGGAAGAGGGAGGCGACTCGGTCGCGTTGAACAGACAAGGGGGTAGTAGATGCGAGAGAGCACCTTTTCGGCGGTCCCGCTGATTGCCGTTCTCCTGCCCTGGGTCTCGCTGCTGGCCATACTGGCCTTTCCCAAGCGGGCGGAGAGGCTGCGGCTCTGGCTCTGTTTCCTGGGTTCCCTGGCCACCCTGGGGGCGGTGCTCTCCATGCTCCCGGGCATCCTGGACGGCAACGTCTACACCATCAAGCTGGCCAGCGTGGTGGAAAACCTGGAGATACGCCTTACCGTGGACACCCTGGGGTACTATTTCGGCCTGGTCCTGGCCTTTTTGTGGACGCTGGCCACGGTGTACTCCATAAGCTACATAGACCACAAACACAACCGCTTCTTCGCCTTCATGGCCATGTGCGAGTCCTTCATCCTGGGATGCGCCTTCTCGGCCAACATGTTCACCTACTTCATCTTCTACGAGATGATGACCTTCGGGTCCTACCCCCTGATCATCCACGAGGAGACCACCATGGCCCGCCGCGCGGGTTACAAATACCTGGTGTACGCCATCGCCGCCGGCACGGTGCTCTTCTTCGCCATCGTGGCCCATTATTTCTGGGGAGACGGACAGCTGGGCTTCGCCAGGTACGGGGTTCTCAGCCTGGAGTTCGCCAGCCGGGCGGCCCTCATGACCGTGTTCTTCACCTATCTCGCCGGCTTCGGGGTGAAGGCGGCCATCATGCCCCTGCACGGGTGGGTGCCCGACGCCCATCCCGCCGCGCCCTCCCCGGCCAGCGCCCTGCTCTCCGGCGTCATCCTCAAAGCCGGCGCCTTCGGGATCATCCGGGTGTGCTTCAACGTCTTCGGGGTGGACCTCCTGCGCGAGCTGGGGGTCTACGTGGTGATGGCCTTGTTGGCCTGCATCACCATCGTGGTGGCCTCCGTCTTCGCCCTCACCCAGGACAACCTGAAAAGGCGGCTGGCCTACTCCAGCATCGGGCAGGTGTCCTACATCATCCTCGGCCTGGCCATGCTGGCCCACGACGGGGCCCTGGGCGGGGTGATGCACCTCGCCCACCACGCCCTGATGAAGGGATGCCTGTTCCTCTGCGCCGGGGTGATCCTGGTGAAGACGGGGAAAAAGAACATAAGCGAGATGGCCGGCATCGGTTACCAGCTCCCCATCACCATGATCTGTTTTTCCGTCTGCGCCCTGGCCATGATGGGGACGCCGCCCTCGGTGGGGTTCGTCACCAAGTGGCTCCTGGGCAGCGGTTCCCTGCAGGCGGGGCTGCCGGTGTACATCATCGTCCTCCTGGTGAGCGCCCTGCTCAACGCGGCCTACTTCCTGCCCATCATCTACGTGGCCTTCTTCCGGTGGGAGGGGGATGAGCTCGACGAGCACGGGGAGAGGCATCACCCCAAGCTGGTCTTCGGCAAGGAGGCCGACCACAAGCTGGTGGTCCCGGTGGTCATCCTGGCCGCCCTGGTGGTCATCGTGGGCATCTGGAGCAACGTGCCCGGTTTCCCCTATTCCCTGGTGAGCAGGGCGGTCAACGTGATCTTCCCCTGATGGGGAGGCGGGACACGGGCTTCTCCTGCGCGGGGATGGGCAGGAGCGGGTCAAAACGGCGGTCCGGACACGGAGGTGAGTCGCGGGAGTGCACGAGGAGAGGATAACCGTTCTGTCCTTCAGCCTGTTGCCGGCCCTGGCCCTCCTGCTCCCCCTGCTGGGAGCAGCGGCGGGGGCGGCGGCCGGGGAGAGGAGGTCGCGCCTGCGCAACTGGGCGGCGGTGCTGAGCACGGGGCTCACGCTGGCGGTGGCCGTCTCCCTTCTGGCAAGGGTGACGGGCAGCGGCCCGGTCTACTTCGAGCTCGGCTTCCTGCGCCTGGGGGAGAGGTTCTCCTGCGGGCTGGAGGTGGACGCCGTGGGGGCCTTCTTCGCCCTCTTCGCCTCCCTCCTCTGGTTCGCGGCGGCGGTGCACGCCTTCCGCTACATGGACCACGAGCACAGGCGCACCCGCTTCTTCGTCTTCATGCTCCTCACCGAGACGGCCACCCTGGGGGTCTTCACGGCACGCGATTTCTTCACCCTCTACCTCTTCTTCGAGGCCATGGGCTTTCTGGCCTACCTCCTGGTGATCCATTCCGAGACCCCCCGTGCCCGCGCCGCGGCCGCCAAGTACATGGGCATGACCGTCATCGGCGGCCTGTGCCTCGTGGGGGGCATATTCCTCTACGCGGGATACGCGGGGACCACCTCCTTCCGGCCCCTGGCGGAGAGCGCCTGGCTGGCCACCCCCCTGAAAGCGGCGGCTCTGGCCCTGCTCCTCGCCGGCTTCGGGGTGAAGGCCGGGATGGCCCCCCTGCACATCTGGCTGCCCGACGCCCATCCCGCGGCGCCCTCCCCGGCCAGCGCCCTGCTCTCCGGGGTGATGATCAAGGCGGGGGCCTACGGGATACTGAGGACGGTACTCTCTTTCCTGCAGTCCCCGGCGGTCCATGGCTCGGAGGGACACACAGCCGCGGGGCACGGGGCGGAGGCAGCCGTCCATGCCGCCGGGGGCCTGGCCGCGGACGTGCGCATGCTGGGATTCGCCGTCATGTGGATCGCCGTGGCCACCATGTTCGTGGGCATGCTCCTGGCCCTGGTGCAGAGGGACATAAAGCGCACCCTGGCCTACTCCAGCGTGAGCCAGATGGGCTACATCCTCTTCGGGCTGGGGTGCCTGGGGTACCTGGGAGCGGAGGGGCCCATGGGCATGGGTGGAAGCCTTTACCATATCATCAACCATGCCCTCTTCAAGGGATGTTTCTTCCTGGCCGCGGGGTCCGTCCTCTACTGCGCCCACGAGCTGGACATGTTCAAGCTGGGAGGGCTCTGGAGGCGCATGCCCCTGACCACCTTCTTCTGGTGCGTCGCCGCCGTGGGGATCACCGGGATCCCCATGGGGAACGGTTTCGTCTCCAAGACCCTGCTCCACCACGCCGTCCTGGAGGCCCACCACCTGGCGGAGGGCGCCCACCTGGCCACTGCGGGGTGGGTGAAGGCGGCGGAGGTCATGTTCATCATCACCAGCGGCGGGACCATAGGTTACATAACCAAGATGACTTACTACACCTTCTTCCGCCGGCCCTCCCCGGAGCACTCCCATCACCTGGAACACGTCCGGGAAGCCCCGGGATGGATGCTCCTGGGCACGGGGCTGCTGGCCGCGGGCGTGCTTTTCAACGGCCTTTTCCCCGGAGTCCTGTTGCGTAGGCTGGTAGGGCCGGCGGCGGGCACGGTGCCGGGATTCGACGCCCATTACGTGGAACACCTGGCCCATACCCCCGTGTTCCTGTGGACCAACATCAGGGAGATATTCGTACCCCTGGCCATCGGCCTGAGCGTTTTCGCCCTGGGAGCCTGGCCGGACCTGCTGAAGGCTCGCAGGCGGGGACCGGATCTCTTCCAGCTCCGCCTGCCGCGCTGGCTGGGGGTGGATTTCTGGTATCTGGCGGCGGCTCGCGGCTCCCTCAGGCTCCTCTATCTGGGCAGGGAGGCCTACGCCCCGGTAAAGGAGGGCGTGGTCTCTTTCAGCAGGCGGGCCGCGGAGGGCGCCGTCCGCCTGGTGAGGGAGGTGATCTATCCCTCCCTGACCGTGCGCCCGGCGTCCTGGGTGAGCAGAAATACGGTGCGGCTGTACGCAAACGCCAGACAGGAGCTCGTGCCCCGGATCCGGGAGTACCAGGGGGACATCGCCGTGGGTGCCCTGGTGATCGCCGTCTCCCTGACCATCTTCTTGATCATGCGCCTGATGTGAAAGAATGAAGGTGATGGAGGGGACCATGCGGGCCATGCTGCAGTGGGCTCCGGCCGGCGCACTGGGCCGGGATCTTTTCGCTGCCTTCGTGGCCGCCCTGGCCGGGGTGGCGGTCCTGCTCTACGCCGCGGCTTCCGATCTTTTCCAGTTGAAGACGTTCAAGTTCGACCCCTTTTCTCTGCGCTATCCCCGCGAGGCGCGCATCGAGTACTGGTACGTCCGGGCCGCCAGGAGATTCCAGGCCTTCCTGGCCGGCGGCGGGTGGAGCTACGCCAAGTTCAAGAAGAGGGCCAAGGTATCCTTCAAGAGGGACTGGAGGAGGCTGCGCCGGGAAACGCGGCGCATGCTCCCGGAGGCCGCTCGCCGCCTGAACCGGGACATCGCCCTGGGAGCCCTGGCCATCGCCGTAGCCCTGGTGGCGCTTCTGATAATGAGGCTGGTCTGAAGGCCGGTGGGGCGTGCGTTGGCCGGGGGATGGGAAGGGGAAGGGTGCGGAGGATGGAGGAACGGCGAAGCGGGATCCGACAAGGCCGACAGCTTGGGCCGTCTGCGGGCCGTCGAGGGAGACGTAAATGCGGATGGGATTACCTGGAGGGTGGCGATGGGTGGTAAGATGGCAAGAGCGGCCGTCACCGCGCTGGCGGTGGCCGTGCTGCTGGTGAGCGTTCTTTCCGTGGCAAGGGCGGAGGGCGAGGAGTCCGGAAGGGGCGAGGGCGGAGGCTCGGTGAAGCTGGTGGTGACCATCGCCGCCATCTGGCTGGCCATCCTCTCGGCGGTGATCACCGTGGTGGTGGTCACCCGGCGAAAGGCTGGCGAGGAGGACCGCCAGAGCAAGGAGGGGTGAGGGCCCAGTCCAACTCACGGGCGCAGTTTCCGCCCACCCCGCACCGCGGGACGGAGACCCGGGCTCCTCGGAGGCTGCGGGTTCATCTCGGTCTGCGGGAGGCTGCGCCGCGCTCGAGGGGGTGTGGGCGGTCCGGCGTCACCAAAGACGTGTGCCTGTAGCAGAGCCCGCGACGCAGCCGGAAAAACCTCCGGACCCACCCCTCCTTTGCGTCGATCAAGGTGAGGGACTGGCGAGAAACGGCCCTCCCCGCGGTCCGGCAAAGGGAATCCCTGGAAGACGTGGAACATACACGGTGACGGGCTCCGCGGGCCGGAGGACCTGCGCGGGTGGGTAGGAGTCGTTGAACAATAAGAGGAGGTAAAGATGAACGGGAGGTTGTACGGTGCGGCAAGGTGGCTCACCGCCCTGGCGGTGGTGTTCATACCCCTTTCCATCATCATACTCATCTCCGGCTCATGGATGGCCAACTTCGCCTCCAATCAATGGACGCGCTACCTCCTCTTTGCCTCATGGGTGTTCCTGACCCTCTCCGCGGTCCTCGGGGTGGTGAACATGGTGGGGATCGCCGGGGCCGAGAACCAGACCCGCGGTGGGGAGGCTGGCGACGCGGAAGGAGGGCCGGTAGCCAGCGGTGAACCTCTCGCCGGGTCGACTCATCGGGCGGCGGACGCGGAGGGATACGCCTCCCAGCAGGCCCTGCTCCTGGGCCAGGCCGTCGCCTTCGTGCTGGGGCTTTTCCTCTACCTGGCCTTCATCTCCTGGATGGTCCTGCCCAGGATAGGTCTCCCCGGCCTCTGAGACATGGGCTGAGCATGAGGGAATACATCCACCGGTTCTACCGCCGGCAGATGCGGGCGGAGGGCTTGGTATCCTTCCAGGTCCGGGTGGGCGAGAGCGACCTCTTCATCTGGGCGGAGCGAGACTTGAGCCGGGAGGCCCTTGAATCCCTCCTCGAACACAGGGCGCGCCTGGAGGAGTTCATAGCCCGGCAGCCCCTCTTCGCCGAGACCTTCCGCCCCTGCGTGGTCCCCGGCGATGCCCCGGAAATAGTGCGCCGCATGGCGGAGGCCGCGGGGCGCGCGGGGGTGGGACCCATGGCCGCCGTGGCGGGCGCCATAGCCGAGGCGGTGGGATCGGACCTCCTTCCCCACTCCCCGGAACTGATGGTGGAGAACGGGGGCGACATCTTCCTGAGCTCGAGGAAGGAGAGACGCATCGGCCTCTTTGCCGGGGAATCTCCCTTCAGCGGGCGCCTGGCCCTGGTGGTGGGGCCCACGCCCCCCGAGGGGATGGGCATATGCACCTCCTCGGCCACCGTCGGCCCGTCTTACAGCGCCGGGGTGGCCGACGCCGCCGTGGTGGTTGCGGAGAGCGCCAGCCTGGCCGATGCCGCGGCCACCGCCCTGGGGAACCGGGTCAAGAGGGTCGACGACGTGGAGGAAGCCCTGGCCCGGGTGGCCGCTTTGAAAGGGGTGTTCGGGTGCCTGGTCATCGTGGGGGAGAGTCTGGGGATAAAAGGGGACCTGCGCCTGGAGACCGCCGGTTAGCCGTTCGCCTGGGGATCTCCCCACCCCCGTGCCCGGACATCTTCGGTCTGGGCGTGAGGGAAGGGCGTAGGGGCGGGCGTCCTGCGGGGGCGTCCTTTTTGATGTATAAAATTAATGGTTGAGTCTTTCCAAGGGCAGGGCCTGTTCTCGGTAAGGGGGAGGGGTATGGTCTCGGAACGGGAGAGAGCCGCCCGCAGGGCGGAGGAACTGCGCCGGGAGCTCAATTACCACAATTACCGCTATTACGTGCTCGACGACCCGGTGATCAGCGACGAGGAATACGACCGCCTGATGCGCGAGCTGGTGGAGCTCGAGGAGAGGTTCCCGGAGCTGGTCACCCCGGATTCCCCCACCCGGAGGGTGGGCGCTCCACCCGCGGAGGCCTTTCAGCCCGTGCAGCACCGGGCGCGCATGATGAGCCTGGACAACGTGTTCGACGAGGAGGAGCTGCGGGCTTTCATCCGCCGGGTGGAGAACCAGGTGGGGAAGACGGATTACGTGTGCGAGCTGAAGATAGACGGGGCGGGCGTGGCCCTGACCTACGAGGGCGGGGTCTTCGTGCGCGGTGCCACCCGCGGGGACGGGGTCACCGGGGAGGACGTCACCGCCAACCTGCGGACGGTCAGATCTCTGCCCCTGCGGCTGCTCGGTGAGCGTCCGGTCCCCTACCTGGAGATCCGGGGGGAGGTCTTCATGCCCAAGGAGGCTTTCCTGGAGCTCAACCGCCAGAGGGAGGAGGAGGGGCAGCCACCCTTCGCCAACCCGCGCAACGCGGCCGCCGGTTCCCTCCGCCAGCTGGACCCACGGATCACCGCCTCCCGCAGGCTGGACCTCATATGTTACGAGATCGGCTACGTGGAGGGATGGGAGTTCCGTACACACAGCGAGGTACTGGAGCAGATAGCGGCCTGGGGTTTCCACGTGAGCGAGCACTGGAGGCCGGCCGCGGACGCTGACGAGATCATGGATTTCTGCAGGCACTGGATAGCCCACCGGGAGGAACTGGCCTACGAGGTGGACGGTGCGGTGATCAAGGTCAACCCGCTGGAAGTGAGGGATAGGCTGGGGGCCACCAGCAAGGCGCCGCGCTGGGCGGTGGCCTTCAAGTTCCCCGCCGAGGAGAAGACCACCCGGCTCCTGGACATCGTGGTCAACGTGGGGCGCACGGGCGCGCTGACCCCTACCGCGGTGCTGGAGCCGGTTTTCGTGGGTGGGTCCACCGTCTCCCGGGCCACCCTGCACAACGAGGACGAAATACGCCGCAAGGGGATAAAGATCGGGGACGTGGTCCTGGTACACAAGGCGGGGGACGTCATCCCGGAGATCATCAAGCCCATCGTGGAGCTGCGCGACGGGACGGAGCGGGAGTTCGTCATGCCCGACCGCTGCCCGGCCTGCGGGGGGAAGGTCTACCGCCCGGAGGGAGAGGTGGTGGCCAGGTGCGTGAACGTGGACTGCCCGGCCCGCCTCTTCGAGAGCATCCTTCATTTCGCCTCCCGGGGGGCCATGGACATAGAGGGGCTGGGTCCGGTGACCATCCGGGAGCTCATGGACAAGGGATACCTGCGCTCCGTGGAGGATATCTACTACCTGACCGAGGACCAGCTCTACACCCTGACCGGTTTCAAGGAAAAATCGGTCTCCAACCTCATGAACGCCATCAGGGAGAGCAAGGGGCGACCCCTCTCTCGTCTCCTCTTCGCCCTGGGCATAAGGCACGTGGGCGCCCACGTGGCGGAGTTGCTCGCCCGTCGATTCCGGAGCATGGACGAGCTGGCGAGGGCCACCCTTGAGGAGCTGCTCTCGGTGGAGGAGATCGGGCCCACCATAGCCGAGAGCGTGCGGGCCTTCTTCGACGAGCCGCGGAATCTGGAGCTCATCCGACGCCTCCAGGAGGCGGGGGTGAACATGGTGGAGGAGGTGGAGGAGGGACCGCGTCCACTGGAGGGTCTGACTTTCGTCCTCACCGGGGGCCTGTCCTCCATGACTCGCGAGGAAGCGCGCCGGGCCATTGAGGAGAGAGGGGGGAGGGTCAGTTCCAGCGTGAGCCGCAAGACGGACTACGTGGTGGTGGGGGCCGACCCCGGGAGCAAGTACGACAAGGCCCGCGAGCTCGGGGTGAGGACCATAGGTGAGGAGGAATTCCTCGAGCTGTTGCGCGGGTAGCCCAGCCCGAGGGCGGGGTATATCATGGGCTGAGGGAAGGCCCGGGCCGGACCGGGTTCCGGGTCGGAGTAGAAAGCGGAGGACACTCACATGATCACCGAGAAAGACGTGGAATACGTGGCCTGGCTGGCCCGCCTGAACCTGACCGAGGAGGAGAAGAAGCGGTTCGCCCGCCAACTGGGCCAGGTCCTGGAGCACGCGGAGAAGATAAAGTCCCTCGACACCCGGGATGTGGAGCCCACCTCCCACGTGGTGCCCCTGCGCAACGTCATGCGCGAGGACGTGGTGGAGCCGGGGTTGACGCAGGAGGAGGCCCTCTCCAACGCTCCCCGCCGTGAGGGGGGCTACTTCGCCGTCCCCCGGATCGTGTGAGGTGGTGGGGAGGCCGGTGAGTCCCGTCCTTCTCCTTGCCGCTGCCTCGGTGTTCCTGGGCATCGCCCTCTGGTTCCGCCTGAGGAGTGGGGTCAGAGGGGAGACCGGCGTGTGGTTCCTGCTGTGGCTTCTGGCCGCCGCCCTCTCCGCGGTATTCTCCGCCGTGTCCTGGTGGGTGGGGGACCCCGCGGTGAGTCGTTCCTTTTTCCAGGCCACCTCGGTGCTCATGGTGGCCAGCTCGTTCTTCGTCTTCCTGTTCGCGAGGTCCTTCGCCAAGGGGGTCGATTACCGGGCCTATTTCTGGTCCCTCCCCCTGCAGCTGGCCGCCGCCGCCGTTCTGGTCAACGGTGAGGACATGTTGTGCCGGAGGAGCCGGGTATGGGTCCCGGACAACTCCTCCCCGGCTACCTGGATCCTGTCCGGGGTGCTGGTGCTGTATTCCCTGCTGGCTGTGTTTTCCATCTCGACCCTGCTCCGAGAACTGCATCGCGAGGGGCGGGGTGTGGAGGCGGAGAGGACCGCGGTGATCCTGGCCGCCCTGCTCGTGCTCTTCTACGCCAACCTGATGGGCGGTATACTGGGTGCCCGTGAATGGTGGGAGGCGCGCGTTCCCCTTGTGGAGCTGGCCTACCTGGCAGGGGCCCTGGTCCTGGCCTGGGGGGTGGGGAAGAGGCGGGGAGGGAAGGACCGGCTCCCGGAGTCGGGGACATGACCGACCCTGTGTCCCCGAGATGACACGGCGAGGGCAAAAATTGAAGAGGAGGTTCCGACTTCCACGGACCCCGCGCACCGATGCTCGGGGTGAGGGAAAAAGGCCTGCCGCCTCGTTCCCGAGGGGGACGGTGGCGTTGGGGCGAGGAAGGGGGGAGTAAGGGTGGCGGGGCGGTCGGCGGTCGGGGCGTGAAGCGCTGAACGGACGGCGAAGACGGAGGCGAGGGAATAGATGGGAGAGCTGTTTCGAGCCGGTGCCTGGGAGCTTTACCGGATGCTGCTGCGGCGGGAGGTCTCTGCCCTGGAGATCGTGCGTTCGGTAGAGGAACGCGTGCGTGAGGTGGAGGAAAAGGTGCGCGCCTACATCACCCTCACCCTGGACGAGGCGGAGAGGGCGGCCCGGGAGGTGGATGCCTCACTGGCCGGAGGCGGCGACCCCGGACCGGGGGCGGGAATCCCCATGGCGGTCAAGGACGTGCTCTGCACTCGCGGGGTCCCCACCACCTGCGGCTCGCGCATCCTCGAGAACTACGTGCCCGTGTACGACGCCACGGTCATCGAGCGCCTGAGGCGCCGGGGCCTGACCATGGTGGGCAAGGCCAACATGGACGAGTTCGCCATGGGGTCCTCCACGGAGAACTCCGCCTTCGGACCTACCCGCAACCCCTGGGACCTGGAGCGGGTTCCCGGAGGCTCCAGCGGGGGGTCGGCCGCGGCGGTGGCCGCGGGGGAGGCTGTATGGGCCCTGGGCTCGGACACCGGCGGCTCCATACGCCAGCCAGCCTCCTTCTGCGGTCTGGTGGGGCTGAAGCCCACCTACGGGCTGGTCAGCCGGTACGGGCTGGTGGCCTTCGCCTCCTCCCTGGACCAGGTGGGCCCCATCACCCGCGACGTGCGGGACTGCGCGCTGCTCCTCTCCTTGATAGCCGGGCACGACCCCCGGGATTCCACCTCCCTCCGCGTCGAGGTCCCCGATTACCTGGCGGCCATGGAGGGGGGGATAGAGGGGATGAGGGTGGGCGTTCCGCGGGAGCTCATGCAGGAAGGCCTCACCCCGGGGGTGCGGGCGTGCATGGAGCGGTGCCTGGACCTTTTCCAGGAACTGGGAGCGGAGGTGGAGGTTACCAGCCTGCCCCACCTGGATTACGCACTCAGCGCCTATTACATCATCGCCCCCGCGGAGGCCAGCTCCAACCTGGCCCGCTACGACGGGGTGCGCTACGGGCTTCGGGTGGAGGGCGAGGACATGCTGGAGATGTACGGGAGGACCCGGGCGGAGGGTTTCGGCCCCGAGGTGAAGCGGCGCATCATGCTGGGCACCTACGCCCTCTCCGCCGGATATTACGAGGCCTATTACGGCCAGGCCCAGAAGGTGCGCACCCTCATCCTGGGCGATTTCCGGCGTGCCTTCGAGCGCTACGACGTCCTGGTGAGCCCCACCTCTCCCACCCCCGCCTTCCGCCTGGGGGAGAAGGTGGAGGACCCTCTGGCCATGTACCTCTCCGACGTGTGCACCATACCCGTGAACCTGGCGGGCATCCCCGCGGTGAGCATACCCTGTGGGCTGGAGGACGGCCTTCCCGTGGGCCTGCAGATCATGGGGAAGGTCCTGGACGAGGCCACCCTGCTCCGCGTGGCCCGGGCCATGGAGGAGGCACTCGGCTTCCGGGAGAGGCCGCCGGCCGGAAGGGGGGTGGGATGATGGGCGACTACGAGGCGGTCATCGGACTGGAGATCCACGCCGAGCTCAAGACCCGGTCCAAGATGTTCTGTCCCTGCGACGCCTCCTTCGGGGGGGAGCCCAACACCAAGACCTGTCCGGTGTGCCTGGGGCTCCCCGGGGTCCTCCCGGTGCTCAACCGGAGGGCGGTGGAGCTTGCCGTGCGCCTGGCCCTGGCCCTGAACTGCCGCATAGCTCCGCGGTGCATCTTCCACCGCAAGAACTACTTCTATCCCGACATGCCCAAGAACTACCAGATATCCCAGTATGACCTCCCTCTGGGCATTGGAGGCCACCTGGACCTGGAGACGGAGGACGGCCCCTTCCGGGTGGGCATCACCCGGGTGCACATGGAGGAGGACACCGGCAAGACGGTCCACGCCAGCGAGAGCGGCCGCATCCACGGGGCGGAGTACAGCCTGGAGGACTTCAACCGCGCCGGGGTCCCCCTGCTGGAGATAGTCACCGAGCCGGACATACGCACCCCGGAGCAGGCCCGCCTCTTCATGCAGGAGCTGAGGAGCATCATGGAGCACCTGGAGGTCTCCGACTGCAAGATGGAGGAGGGCAGTCTGCGCTGCGACGCCAACGTCTCCCTTCGCCCCCGGGGTTCCGGGGAGCTGGGGGTGAAGACGGAGATCAAGAACATGAACTCCTTCCGGGCCCTGTACCGGGCCCTGGAATACGAGATCGCCAGGCAGAGGGAGATCCTGGAAAGCGGCGGTGAGGTGGTCCAGGAGACCAGGCACTGGGATGCGGACGCCAACGTCACCACTCCCCTGCGCACCAAGGAATACGCCTACGATTACCGCTATTTCCCGGAGCCTGACCTGGTCCCCCTGGAGCTGGACCGCGGTTTCATCGAGGAGGTCAGGTCCTCCCTCCCGGAGCTCCCCGCGGAGAGGCGCCGCCGCTTCAGGGAGGAATACGGGCTCCCCGCCCACGACGCCGCCCTTCTCACCTCCTCCAAGGCCATGGGGGATTACTTCGAGTCCGCGGTGGCCGCGGGGGCGCCCCCCAAGGCGGTGAGCAACTGGATGATGGGCGAGATCTCCGCCTTCCTCAACGCGCGGGGCCTGGAGATCACGGAGGTCAAGGTGACCCCGGAGCGGCTGGCGGAGCTCATCGAGCTGGTAGAGAAGGGCACGGTGAGCGTGACCATGGCCAAGTCGGTGCTCGAGGAGATGCTGGAGAGCGGCCGCCGCCCCGCCGAGGTGGTGGAGGAGAAGGGCATGGCCCAGATAAGCGACCGCGGGGAACTGGAGCGCACGGTGGACGAGGTGCTGGCAGAAAATCCCAAGGTGGTGGAGGACTACCGCGGGGGCAAGGAGAAGGCCTTGGGGTTTCTGGTGGGACAGGTGATGCGCAGGACGCGGGGAAGGGCCAATCCCCAGCTGGTGAACGAGATCCTGGCCGAGAGGCTGGGGAGGACGGACGGATGAACCGCCCTTCGGCCTGCGTGGGAACCAGCCGTGAAGGACGTCAGGCCGTGTAACGCGTGGGCGGGGGATGTCGGGGCCCTGCGCAGACCCGGGTAGGGTGGTCCGCGCCGGCGGGACGCCGGCGGCCTGAGGTCGGAATTCCCCGGAAGGAGCGGACCGTTGCCCGGAGAGGACCTGCACGGGCCCCCTTTTTCCGGGAAGGGGGAGGGGATGGAAGGGCGAGGGTATTGTCCCCGCTGCGGGAGGGGATACCGTGAGGAAGACTCCTTCTGCAGCGCCTGCGGCACGTTCCTGAGGGGGAGCCGCCGGGCCGCCACGGAGGTGCAGGGGTCGGCGGGTGGTGAGGCGGAGGAGGGCGGGAGCGCGCTTCCCCCGCCTCCGGAGGTCGGAACGTGGGTGGCCGCCGGGGCCGGTGCCGCCGTGAGGCGAGACCGGAGGCGGTTGGCCGTGGCCCTGGGGGTGACGGGCGCGGTCATGCTGGCGGCGGGGGCTGCGGTCCTGGTCCTCTACCTGGCGGTGTGGAGGGCGGGAGGGAACGGCTCGGGTGACCCGGTGTCCGTGGTCCGGAGATACATGCGGGCTCTGGAGGAGAAGGACGTGGTCTCCCTCACGGAGTGCTTCGCCGAGGAGGGGATGTCCGCCGAAGGCGAGGGCTTCCTCGAGGGACTGGGGCTCGACCCGCGGCGGCTGCTGGAGATGGCCATCCATTTTATGGAAGTGAGTTTCCGGAACGTGGGATTGGAGCTGGAATACGAGAGGGGCGGTCGGGCGGCGGTGGTCACCACCGGCGGGACCATGACGGTGTCGGTCCTGGGCATGGAAGCTCGGACGGACCTCGGGGAAGAGCCCCTGCGTTTCGAGCTCTACAGGAGAGGCGGGAGATGGTATCTCGCCCGGGACCCCCTCTCCGGCCTCTCGGAGTTCCTCCTCGGTGAACAGGGTGAGGGGACGGATACGGAGGGCCTGGACCTGCCCGAGTCATGGGAGGATCTCCCGGGATGGGAGGACCACGGGGGAGGCGACCGCCTGCCCGGTCTCGAGGAGTTGTGGAGGGAGATGCGGGAGTGGTTGGAGGAAGGCGAGGAAGAGGAACCCACACCGGAGATGACCACCTGAGTCTCCCCCGCGTCCGTTGCGCGACGGTCCGCATG
>FWWL01005588.1_pt1 | contig 19345 bp, 14 predicted proteins | sample 2228331 | NCBI WGS metagenome assembly FWWL01 (sample SAMEA103939775, study PRJEB20133) | metagenome | reverse complement strand
GCATTCTATCACCATTTCCCTACCAAGCAGGCCCTGTTCCTGGCCCTGCTCGATCAATGGCTGGCGGGATTGGACAGCTCGCTGGCCGCAACGCAGCGGGCCGGCATGACCATGGCGCAGCGGCTGGAGGGGCTAGCGGTGACGGTGGAGCAGGTGTTGGAGGCGGCCAGGGGCCAGGTGCCGATGTTCCTGGAGTTCTGGCGCCAGGCGGCCAAAGACCCCGAAGTGTGGCAGGCCACCATCGAGCCTTACCGGCGCTTTCGCGCCACCTTCGTGGCGATGGTAAAGGAGGGCATCGCCGAGGGCTCGTTGCGTGCCGTGGATGCGGAGCTGGCGGCCCTGGTGCTGGTCTCGCTGGGGGTGGGGCTGGTGTTGCAGGGGGTGCTCGATCCGGTTGCCGCGAGCTGGCGCGGTGCGGCCGGCCAGGCCATTCGCCTGCTGCTGGACGGCCTGGCTGCCCCCGATGGTGTGCTCACCTGATGTTACCTGCCAGGCATCTCCTCAGATGCCTGGCACATTTCGGCTCGACATTCGCAGGCGCCCAGGTCTCATCCATTTTTCGGTTTTGCGAGGTTCACCATGAAAGTATTACTCACGGGCGCGTTTGGGAATGTCGGCATCAGCACCCTCGACGAGTTGCTGCGGCAGGGCTACACAGTGCGCTGCTTCGATCTGCGCACGCGCGCCAACGAACGCGCGGCCCGGCGCTACACGGGTCGCATCGAGGTGATGTGGGGCGACCTGCGCCATCCGGACGATGTGGCGGTAGCCGTGGCCGGGATAGATGTCCTCCTCCACGTCGCGTTCATCATCCCCAAAATGTCGCGCACCGGCATCGAATCGGAGCTGCGGCCCGATTGGGCCGAGGCGGTCAACGTCGGCGGCACGCGGCATCTGATCCAGGCCATGCAGGCGCAGCCGACCCCGCCGAAGCTGATCTTCACCTCCTCGTTGCACGTCTATGGCCGCACCCAGCATCTGCCGCCTCCGCGCATGGCCGACGAGCCGGTGCATCCCATCGAACATTACGCGCGACATAAGATGCAGTGCGAGGAGATGATCCGCGCCTCGGGCCTCTCGTGGGCCATCTTGCGGCTGGCGGCCACACTGCCGATCGCGCTCAAGCTCGACCCCGGCATGTTCGACGTGCCGTTGAACAACCGCATGGAGTACGTCCACACGAAGGACGTGGGACTGGCGCTGGCCAACGCGGTCAGCAGCGACGCGATCTGGGGCAAGACGCTGCTGATCGGCGGCGGCCCGCGCTGTCAGTACACCTATGGCGACATGGTGGCGCGCATCATGGCCGCGCTGGGACTGGACATGTTGCCGGCCGAGGCCTTTGCCACGACGCCCTTCGCCACCGACTGGCTGGACACCGCGGAGAGCCAGCGCCTGCTGCGCTATCAGACGCGCACCCTCGACGATTACCTGGCCGACATGACGCGGCTGATGGGCCTGCGCCTGCCGTTCATGCGGCTGTTCAAGTCGGCGATCCGGCGGTCGCTGCTGGCGCACTCGCCGCATTGGGCGCGGCACACGGCACAGCAGCAGGCAGAAGGCTGGGGCGAGAAGACCGCGCTGGTGACCGGCGCGTCCAGCGGGATCGGCGCGGCCGTGGCCCGGCAACTGGCGCGGCTGGGCGTCCGCGTGCTGTTGGTCGCACGCCGCGGGGAGCGGCTGGAGCTGCTGGCAGATGAGATCCGGCGCGATGGCGGCATGGCACACGCCATGGCCGCCGATCTGACCGATGAGGCCGAACGCGCCCGCGTCCTGGAACAGGCGCACGCCCTGGCCGGCGGGGTGGACATCCTGGTGAACAGCGCCGGATTCGGCTGGTATGGCTACGGCAGCGAGATGCCCTGGGAGGTCGCGCGCGCCATGATCCAGACGAACATGACGGCGCTGGCGTACATGACGCTGCTGGCGCTGCGAGATATGCAGGCGCGCGGCCGGGGGCACATCATCAACATCAGCTCCATCGCCGGCAGCCTGCCCGAACAGGGGACCGCGCTCTACAGCGCCACCAAGTCGTTCGTGGATAGCTTTACCACCGCGCTGCATCGCGAACTGCACGGCTCGGCGATTCGCGTCAGCTTGATCCGGCCTGGTCCTGTGCAGACGGAATTTTTCGCCCGCGCAGCCGGTCAGCTGGCAGGCCGTCGCGTGCCGGGAGAGCGGTTCGCCATCACACCGGAGCAGGTCGCTGCGGCCGTGATCGGTGTCTTGCGCCGACCGCGGCGCGTGGTCCACGTCCCCGGCTGGTGGCGCGTTGCGCCGTGGATCGAACCCACGTTGGGCTGGCTGATTGACCTGCTGGGGCCGGCGCTGTTGCGCCGTGAGCGCAGGGGCGAAGCGCCTTCTGCGTAGCAGGACGCAACCAGGCGCCGGCGTTCACGCACACACCGGCGCCATCGCCGTCCAGCGGTTGAAGACCGGATCGCGGTGCTGCATCAGGGCCTGGCGAGCTTCTTCCCACATGGCCGCCCAATCCCGCCAGTCGGTCACAACCTGTTCGGGGTGCGCCCGGCTACGGGCCAGGAAGGCCGGGAAGGCGGGCCGGCCCGTGGGCTGACCCGCCGGCTGATAGCGCAGGTCGAAGCTCCAGCGGATGCCCTGGCTGACGTTGGTCAGCGAGGCGTGCTGGGTCAGCCGGTGCAGCAGCAAGATGCTGCCCGGTCGCATCGGCACCGGCATGCCCGGTCCGGCCAGCAGCCGCTCTGGGATCTGCACGCCGCCCACGCCCGGGCAATGCGTGACGAGCTCCCCGCGGTGGCTGCCGGGAATGACGCTCAGACAGCCGTTTTCGACCGTGGCCGGCGTGATCGGCAGCCAGACCGTCAGAATATCGCTGTTGTCCGCTTCCGGCAATGCCACGCCCTGATCCTGGTGCCAGGGCGTGCGTGCCGTCAGGCCGCCGCGCATGTGCGCCGGCACCTGCGCCTCGGGCGGCTTCAGGCGCACATGGTGGATCGGGTTCACGACGATCTCCGGGCCGAGCAACTGTTCGGCCACATCGAGCAGCCTGGGGTGGGTCAACAGGTTGAAGACCGCTTCGCTGTGATGGATAGGGGTATCGGCCGTTACGCCGCCCTGAGGCAGCGAAAAGTCGAAATGCTGAATCCAGTTGATGCCGGCTCGACCGGCCTCCAGGGCCACCGCCGCAAAACGCTGTGCGAACGGCAGGCCGTGATAGGCCGAAGAGATCAGCCCCTGGCCGAACCACCGCTCGGCCAGCGTGTCGAGCAGTGCCTCGTAATCACGAACGATCGGTGTCAGATCCTCTTCGGGATCGAGCACATCCTCCAACAACACATACCCGTATTCGGCGAACTGGCTCACAATACTCGCGCGGTCCATGACAACTCCTCGGACAGATAGATGGCGGCCTGTTGCTGGCCGGCTGGCACTGCCTGACCGCCATTATCATCCTCAAAGGAGGCCGCGCGACAGTAATGGCGCTTACCGCCAGCCCGAAGTGCAGATAGAATACAAGTCAGGAGGCGGCCCTATTCGAATTCCTGCTCGTTGGGATGCAGGGCCCATTTGAAATTGACGCGCGCGCCGGCCGGCTTCGGGACGTAGCCGGCTAGCAGCGGATCGGCCGTGTCGCGCATCCATTGGGCCAGTCGGTTCGCTAATTCGGCGCGGATGGCGGCATGGGCCGGGCTGGAGGCCAGATTATGGCGTTCGGCCGGGTCGAAGACCAGATCGAAGAGCATTTCGGCCGGGTCGTGCGCTGCCCCGGCGAGGCCGTAGCGCAGCAAGAATTGTTTGGTGAGGCCGTCGTCTATGTTGGGCTTGACGAGCTGATCGAAATCGTCGAAGTAGCGGATGTACTTCCAGCGGTCGGTGCGGATACAGCGCATCGGCTCGTAGGCCGCGTGATAGGTCACTTCGGCGAAGACGGCATCGCGCACGCTGTCCGTTTCCCCGGCCAGCAGGGGCAGCAGCGACTTGCCCTCCAGCCAGGGCGGCAGGGGCACGCCTGCGATCTGACAGACCGTCGGATAGATGTCGAGATGCGAGACGAGCGCATCGCACACCTGGCCGGGCCGCGTGTATCCCGGCGCCCGCATGATGAGCGCCACACCGATGCCGGCATCATACAAATGGCACTTCATGCGCGGAAAAGCGATGCCGTGGTCGGTGGTGAAGAAGACGAAGGTGTCGTCCTCCAGGCCGCTGGCGGCCAGCGCATCCAGCACGATGCCGACGCACGTGTCGGCGCAGCGGGCCATGGTGATGAAGCCGGCCATGTCTTGCCGGACGTCGGGGGCATCGGGCAGCGGTGGCGGCACGAGCACATAGTTTGGGTCAATGTCGGGATCCGGCGCAGGAAAGGGCCGATGGGTGCAGAACATGCCGAACGACAGGAAGAAAGGTCGCTCGTGCGGTTCCCGCAGATACTGCGCGACCGCCTGCACGTGGGCCAGATCCATCGCCATCATGCGCCGGCCGCGGTCTGCGGCCTCGGCCATGTCGCGCGCGGTGGGCGTGGCGCCGGCAACGAGGATCCGTTCGTAGCCCAGCAATGCAGGCTGATCGGCCACCGCCTCGTGTTGGACACCACAGAGGACGGTCTCGAAGCCGTGCCGCCGCAGGTGGTTCGCCAGATGTTGCGATGGGTCTTTCAGGCAAAATCCCCGGTGGGCCAGGCCGAGCATGCCGCTGCTGTGAGCGTTCATGCCGGTGAGCATGGCGGCGCGGCTGGGCGAGCAGGTGGGCGCGGCATCGAAGCAGTTGCGAAACAGCACGCCCGCACGCGCCAGCGCCATCAGGTTCGGTGTCGGGATGGGGTGGCCGTAGGGCTGGATGAAACGGCCGGTGTCGTGCGTGTGGAGGTAAAGGATGTTCAAGGTTGCTCCTGGCGGATTGCGACCGGGCCGCAGACGATCTGTCCTGTCGTGCCCGGCACTTCGAGGATGAGGCGATAGTTGCCCGGCGGCGTGACCGGATTCAGGTTGATGTCATGGTCGCCGCGCACGATCTCATCGGCCGACCAGCGTGTGGTCGGCCACACGCTGAACGCGTCGTTCGGCCGGGCCAGGCTTTCCCCCCAGACCTGTCCTGCCGCGTCTACCACGCGGAAGCGGGGCCGTTGATCACTGTCCGCCGGGCCGGCGAGGCGCCAGTAGCTCGTCACGTGGATCCAGGCGCTGGGTGGGTGGAACAGGTCATCGCGCGGGCTGAGCGCGGCCGGCCGATACAGACATGCCAGCGGCCGGAGACTGCCCAGCGTCGGCCAATCGTGAGCGGTCGGAACGTCGGCCGGCAGCGCGGCCAGGCGATAGCGCTGATTGTAGGCGTGAATGGCGATGCCGGTCGGAAAGACTTCGGTGATCAGCGGATAACGGGCCGCGAACCAGCCCAGCACCAGGTTGTCGGGGTCGAGGTCCTGGTGATGCGACTGCACGACCCATACGGCATCGAATTCGGCCAGCCCGGCCAGCGGCCCGTCCACCTGCTGCACATCGCCGAGCCGATCGGTGAACGGGAAGAAGAGGCCCTGCCGACCCCGGAAATAGCGCGTGAACGCCACCCGCACGTAGTCCGCCTGGATCAAGATCGCGTCGTGGGGTCCGGCGTGGGCCTCCACGTAGGCAGCAGCCTCTCGCCATGCCTCACGGCGGTTCTGCGGCGTCCAGTCGTGGGCCAGCCCGGCGACGGTCACTGCCAGCAGTGCGGCCGCGACGGCCAATCCGGCCGAGCGGCGCCGGCTGGTCAGCCAGGCCAGTGCCCGGCCCATGGCCAGGCATAGGGCCGGCGCCAGGATGATCTGGTAGCGCGATTCGCCGAAGATGCGCGCGTTGCGGCCCATGAGCGCGCCGCCGACCAGGATCACCACGGCCATCCAGAGCACGAGATAGAGGCCGCGGCGCGAGCCGTCAGAGGGCGGCATCGGCACAAGGCTGCCGATGGTCACCAGCACGGCAACGCCCCCGGTCAGCGCGGCGAGCCAGGCTGCGCTCCAGCCCGGCCAGCCAAGGGTATAGATCCGCAGCATGGAGGTCAGCACCGGCAGCAGGCCGGCGAAGGGGCGCCCCGGCGGTGATTCGAGGCCGCTCACGCGCCAGGCCGACCAGGCTACCGGCAGGAACAGCACAGCCGCGATGGCCAGACCGAGGAGGCCCAGCGCCAGATCGCGGCGGGCGGTCGGCTGCCGGCGGCGCGGCCAGACGGCGCTCAGCAGCCAGAGTGCCGCCGCGGGCATTAGGAAGGCGCTGTACAGGTAGCTGTACAGCGCGGCCGTGAAGCCACCGCTGAGCTGAAGCAGCGGCCCCAGGCCGGCCCGTCGGCGCGTGCCATGCTCGCCGTGCGCCAGCCGACCGAGGGCATCCAGGCCGATCAACGTAAAGGTCGTGGCGGGCATGAACATGCGCGCCTCCTGGCTGTACCAGACCAGGAACGGGTTGACTGCCAGCAGAAGCGCGGCGAACGCGCCGGCCCGCCGGCCGCCCAGCCGCCGGCCGATGGTGTAGGTGGGCAGCACGGCCAGCGCGCCGATGAGCACGCCCAGCGAGCGCACGCTCCAGTCATCGCCGCCGAGCAGCCGCGTCCAGCCGTGCAACAGGAGGTAGTAGAGCGGCGGATGCTTGTCCTGGACGAGTGCCATACCGACGCGCCAGATCTCATCGGCCGGCTGCGCGGCCCAGAAGGTGCTCACCGCCTCGTCGAACCAGAGGCTGTGATATGTCAGCCCGAAGAAGCGCACGCCGAGCGCCAACAGCAGAATCCAGCCCAACGGATGGCGGAGGATTCGCCTCATCGTACGCTCACCTTGTCCGCCGCCTTGCCCGTCGCGCAGGGGCCATTTCCCAGGAGACCGTGGGAAATTCTGTGACGCGCAGGTTGGTGCATCCGTAGGGAATCAGGCGCAGCTTCTCCAGCGGCCCGGTCGGCGGGAGCGGGCCGGGGGGCGGGTCGGCGGCCGAACCATCTTCCATGTCCCACTCTGGCACGCGGCAACCCCAGACGGTCGCCGAGACGGGCGCGCCGTCCGGCGAGAAGGGGAAGTCGCCGAGCGGGTGTTCGGTGAAAATGACATCGCGCGCCACGGTCGCCGGCGATACCGCCAGCGCGTAGTTCCACGGCGTCGTCGGATAGACCTCCCAGTCGGCGTGCGGCAGCTCGCGATGGGGCAGGTCCTCGTTCACCCGGCGCCACTCCTCGCCGATGGCCAGGGCATAGATCAGCGGCCCGCGCGCCACGGCCACCGCGTTGTTGTAGCCCGGCAACAGCACCGGCTGCATGGGCAGGGACAGGGTGACCTCGGTCGTCCCGTTCCAGAGGCGCTCGAGGCGGTGGAATGTTCCCGGCCTGGGCGGCAGCTCGGCCTCGCCGGCGACCTGCAGCCGTGCGTCGGTGGCCCATGCCGGGATGCGCAGGAGGAGCGGGAAGCGCGTCGGTCGGTCTACCGTCACGGTGAAATGCAGGGTCTCACGGAACGGGTAATCGGTCTCCAGCACGATGCGCACGGGGACGCCGTCCAGCTCCAGCGTCACGCTGCCCGGCGCGTAGGCGACGGCCGCCAGCCCGCCGTCTGCGGTGCGCATCCAGAGGTGGGCCGCGAACTTCGGCCAGCCCTGGCTCAGGTTGGCCGTACAGCAGCCGTAGTTGGGCTCCAGCCCGAAGATGTTCGATTCCGGGCCGTTGCTGTTCCACGGCCGGCCTGGCCGGATGCTGCATTCGACCTGGTTCACCTGCTGGTCATATTGGTGCGCCCACATGTCGGGCGAGAAGGTGGCCGGCAGCGCGTTGAAGGTCACTTTTTCGAGCCGGTCCCCGAAAGCCGGGTCGCCCAGAATGCTCAGGAGGACTTCGAGCGAATAGATGAACTCGACCACGGCGCACAGCTCGGTGCCTTGCGTCGGTCGTTTGCCAGCCAGGCACTCATCGCCGGTGAAGATGCCGGTGACCATGCCGTGATAGCGGTCGAGTTTGGCGATCATGTCGGCTGCGGCTGAACGTTCCGCCTTTTCGCCGGTCAGCCGCCACCAGAGCGCCGGCGCTTTGACCGCCATCGCGTTGTTGACGACGTGGCCCATGTAGGTCCAGCGGCCGCGCGAGGTCGGCGCGGTGAGGGGCCAGCGCCGGAAGAACTCACGCCAGTGAAAGCCCTGGGCATGGAGCTTGATGGCCAGGTCTCTGAGCCACAGCGTGCTGTCCCCTCTCTCCTGGCCCTCGCCCTCCGCGCTCTGCTCCCGTTCCCAGAGCCAGTAGATGCTGATGAGGGATTCGAACCAGCGGAACTGCGCCCAGTTGAAGAGAGGCGCGCGCTCGATGTGCCGCTCGATGCGCCGCAGGCAGCGCTCGATGGCCGGCGCGATGCGTGGATCGCCCGTGGCGTCGCCATATTGGGTGAGTGCCTTCAGGATCAGAAAGAGCGCCCAGAGGTCGTAGTGTTGCAGCGGGGTCGGGCTTTGGCCGGCCGTCCATACCATCTGGCCGGGGCCGAGCCAGCCGTCCTCGGCCTGATGTGCCAGGATGTAGTCAACATAACGGTTGACTTTGGCCTTCAATGCGGGATCGTCTAGGAGGAAGGCCAGGGGAATCACGCCATCCAACCAGTAGGGCGCGCGTTCCCAACCCTCCCGGTCGCCGCCGAACCAGCGACTCTCCTTGATATCGGGCCAAAACTCGTCCAGGTGGCCGCTCAGCCCGTCGGCCTGGATGCGCAATTGGCGGGCCAGCCAGCCCCGCGGCCGGATGCTGCCCAGGGGCAAGGGTCGAAAGGTTGGTGATCGAGGCGTAGTCTGTTGCATTGGGCGTCCTGTGTTGTGGTGGGAAGTGTGACGGGATTCACTGGCCGGGGATTTCTCCTACCTGCCGCCTGTCGCCTCTGCAAATGCTCTCGTGAGGAGATCTGAGACCGCCAGTTCCGCGGCCCACTTCTGCATGTATTGCCGATCGAGGCGATCACTTTGTATTTTGAGCACGGCTAACACATCACGCCATTGCCGGTCAGAGACCTCGCCGCCGCGACGGAACCAATCGAGCTTGGCGAGAATCGTGTCTTCGGGGCTGGCGAAGTAAAGCGCCGGCTCAGGATCGGGCGTGAGTGGTTGCCGCACGCGTCGACTGAGTTGGGCCTGGTCGAAGGCGCGTCCTTTGCTCACGAAGATGTCCACTTTGAACATCGTCTTGAGATGGATCAGGTTGAACGAGCTGCGGTTGCGGATGGCGTTGCGCATCGTGTCCAGGTCGAAGTAGAAGGCGCTGCCCAGGCCGTGCGCAAGCGGCTCGACGTGTTCAAAGCGCAGATCGGCGACAATGTCGGCGTCCAGCGTGGCCCGCGGCGCGCCTTGCACTGCGCTCGCCAGCGATCCGCCGACCAGATAACGCACGCCGATCTGCTCCAGGACTTGTGCGACGAGTAAGGTGACAGCCAGCGGTTCGGGGAGAGTCATGGCGCGTCGGCTTTCTCAGGGAGCAGCGGGCCGTAGACGCGACCGGCCAGGTCGGCGCCCAGCAGGAGGTCGGCCAGCCGTCGCTGCAAGTCTTGGGGCGTGGCCTGGGGATAGCGCCGCTGCAACCCGCTGAGACTCAAGAGCCGGACGGTCGCGTTCATCTCAGCAACCAGCTCCAGCCGGCGCCAAACCGGCATCTGGCGCATCAGCTGAACCCAAACACGTTCGGTCTCCGGGTTGTTGTCCGATAGAGCGGCAGCCATCATTTCCCTCCGCATGCCATTATAGGCTGTACGGCGGCGGACGTCAAACCGGAGTCGAGTTATTCAGCGCATCGCTTCCACCCACGCGACGATATTCTCCGCCGGGATATCGTCCTGCATCTCGTGCGCGGGGGCCATCACATAGCCGCCATCTCGACCGAGCACGGCCGCCAGCTCGCGCACGCATGCCCGCACCTCGTCCGGCGTCGCTGTCGGAAGGAACCGCTGCACGTCCACGCCGCCCCAGAAAACGATGCGGTCGCCATAAGCTGCCTTCAATCGCTCCGGTTCCATTTTGGCCGCCGAAGTCTGCACCGGGTTGAGGATGTCCACCCCGCAGGCGATGAGCTGATCGAGCAGATCGTACACTGAACCGCACGAGTGATGCCAGAAGTAGCCGCCGGTCAACTGTTTGGTGCGGGCGATGCGGGCCGCGAAGTAGGGCGCGATGAAGCGCTCGAACATGCGCGGGGAGATCAGCGGGCCGTTCTGACTGCCGAAGTCGTCCCCGCTGGTGGTCAGATCGGCGAGGGGGCCAAGCACGGCGTAATATTGCTCGATGACAGCCATCTGGATGGCGAAGACCCGGTCGAAGAAGCGGCGGACGAAGTCGGGGTCGGCCGCCAGGCGCATCAGAAAGTCGTCGTAGCCGCACATCCAGCAGCCAAGCTCCAGGATGCCGTAGACCGGATGTTCGGCCACGACCACGTAGCGACCATCGCGCTTGAGACCGTTCGCCTGCGCCTCCCAGGAAGCCAACAGCTTGTCGTCCACGCGCGGCTCGGGCCAGGGGAAGGCGTCCAGATCCTCGCTTGTGGCGCCGGCCAGCGGATGCTGCGTGATCTGCCAATCGGCGCCCACCAGCTCGCGGCGGATGCCCCAGCAATCTACCCGCGCCGTCGGCGAGATCGTGTGCGTGTGCGGGCTGGGCAGGCTGACGATGGCGCCCACCGAGCGAAAATCCGAGCCGATCCATTCCAGCAGCCGCTCGTCAATGCCGCGCCAGGTTGACTCAGGCGGCCCGGTGAAGCCGAGCAGCTCGCGCAGCCGCGCCTGGCAGCCCGGCCGCATCCCGGTCAGCGATGTGCCGCCGATGTCCAACGGGATGCGGTCGGCGGGTTGGCGGCGCATGGCGAGGGCGAAGCGGGCGCGAAGGTTCATCTGGCATCCAATCTCTCTCACCGCAAGGCCATCGGCAAATAGGCCCGGTGACGCGGCTGGCGTTGCGCCAGGATCGCCGCAGCAAGCTGATCGGCATACGCCCGGCGTTCGGCAGCGTGCTCGAAGTCCCACGTGTGGACGAACGCGGCCAGAGTCTGGCTCAAAGTTGGAGAGCCTGCGATGCCCACGAGCGGCGTCTCGAGAGCCAGCGGGACGAACTCTCTCCGATCTTGCTCACTGCGCGCCGTCAGTTCACGATAGAGGTGCTGGACTGCCGCGTCGGTGCGCAGCGCATCGGTGTAGGTGTAGAATTCGCGGCCATGCACGTCGTCCGCCGTTGGGGTGCGCGGGTGATAGTCGCACTCCGGGACACTCTGGTCAAGCGGCGGCGTGGTGTGCGTCGCCCACGGCATCCCCAGGCTGTCCAGCGCCGCGATGCACGCCTGGTGCGAGTAGGAGTCGGCCAGCGCGTGCAGATAGATGGCGAATGCCTCCAACGACCCGGCCGCAACGGGCGTGGTGATGACCGCCGTGCGCGTGTACAGGCAATCGGCGCGCAGCACCGTCAGGTCAGCGGGCGCGCCCCAGGCATAGGCCTCGTAGCCGATTAACTCAGTCGTCAATCCCCAGCCCCAATCGTGCAAAGCGCCCAACTCCTGCCCGTTCTGGTGCGGGAAGTGGAAGAACGGCGAATAGGGGCCGAAACGTGAGGTCACGCTGGTGGAAATGACCATGTCGGCCGGCCGCGGCCAGATGGCGGTCGTGTGGATCTTGCCGCGGCAGACGAGATCGGGATCAGGCGGCGGCGCAAACACGGAACCGGGGCCGGAGTAGGCGTTCGTGTATGAGATGGCGTCACCCGGCCCCAACGCCTCCGAGTCGGTCAACTGGTTCCAGATGCGCAGGATGTTGGCATCGTGCGAGCTGAAACCGGCGGCCAGCGCCAGCACGTAGGTGAGATCATCGTGGATCGTGCTGATCTCTTCGTCAAACATCTGGCCGGAGTAGGGGTCACGGAAGGTGATCGGCTCTTCGGCAAACGCCCAGGCGAGCGCCGTCCCGGCGGTGAACGCCACGCCGACGGCCAGGCAAAGCCGAACAAGACGGGTGATCGTGGTCGGGTGCTTCATGGCATGCTTTGGCCCTTATCCCCCAAACGTCTTCCGCATCCGCTCGCAGTAGTACTGCACGTTCTCCCACTTGCAGTCGGCCGGCAGGCGGTGATCGGGGCAGGGGATGAACCCACCGAGCGCGACCAGCGGCTTGAGCCGCTCGATCTCGGCGTCCACTGCGGCGTAGTCCTGGGCGAAGACGTACTTGCGCATCCCGCCGATCCCGCGCAGCTCCGGGCCGTACTTCTCCCGCCAGGGCGCGATGCTGGCGTTCCAGGTGCCGACCTCGATGGGAAACATCACGTTGACGCCGTTTTCCAGCCAGATCGGCACGAGCGCATCAATCCAGCCGTCGCAGTCCAGCGAGACGATCGTGATGCCGTGCCGCCGCAGCAGCTCGGTGATGCGCCGGTAGTGCGGGCCGACCTTCTTGCGGAAGACGCGCGGGTTGATCAGCGGGCCGTTCTTGAAGCAGATGTCCTCCCAGAAGTGGCCGAAGTCGAAGACGCCGCCCACCTCTTCCAGGGCGAACTCCGTGCAGCGGTAGCACATCTCGCCCACCGTCTCGATGATCTCATCGAAGAGCGCCGGGTCGTCGCTCTGTACATAGGCCGAACCGGGCACCCCCAGCCAGTTGCGGATCCAGCCGTAGAGGCTGCCGCAATGCAGGCCGAGCGGATGCTCCCAGGCGTTCGCTTGCAGATATTCGCGGCCGCCCTGGTCGAAGCGCGCCTCGAAAGTCGGCGTGCGCACGACCGCCTGCGTAACGCGCTCCGGCGTCCACTGCATCCGGGGGACGAAGTGCTCTTCCCACTCGGCGCGGCCCTTGAGCAGATGATCGAGCTCCGGCGGGATGCCGCGTGCGTCATCCTTTTCGAGGATCACGACGCCGTTGCCGGTGACGACCTTCCGCCAGCCGTCTGGGCTTTCCTCCAGGACGATGCGCTCGAAGCCCGGCCACAGCCCGCCGGCCGGCGCAAATACGCTCTGCCAGTTGAAGTCGAAGCCCAGCCTTCGACCGATCTCCATGTCGGCCGCGTTGCTGTCGAGCTGCGCCTCGGCCAGCTCGTGCGTGATGTGGCCCTCGTCCGCCCACCTCCGCAGCGTGTCGCGCAGGAAGCCGAAGTGGACGATGGGCAGGCGGTCATAAGGTTGATAGTTGAGGACTGCAAGTGCGCGTTGGCGGTGATTCATGCGACGCTCCCAGATGACGTGCCGGTCTTGTGCATATCCTATCATAATCAGCATACGGCGCAAGATGCAGGTGACACCTTGCGCCGTATCCTCATGCTGCGTCGGTTGACTTGTCGCCTTCTGGCTGAGGCGCCAGGCTGCGACCCTCTTTACTTGAAGAAGAACTGCTCGCCGCTGTAGTTCGCGCCGATGGCCTGGCCGGCATGTGGGACGTTGCCCAGCTTGGTGGAGGCGATCATCGCATAGTTCACCTTTTCAGCCAGCGGGAAGACCCAGATGTTGTCGTAATAGAGCTTATACATCTCTTGGACGAGTTTCTTGTCCTCGTCGGAGTACGGCACGGCGCGTACACGGCCCTCGCCAACCCGGTAAAGTTCTTTGATGGCGGCGGGCGGCTCCTCGCCCTGTTTTCCGCCTGAGTTATACCAGATCGTCCACAGCGGCGCCCAGCGATCGAAGGGGAGATAGTTGGCCGTACCGCCGGGCCATTGCGGCTGGGGATTCCAGATGATCGTCGCCTGCAAGTCGTTGGCGGCGATGCGCTGGGCCCAGAGGTTGGCTTCGATCTGCTTGACCGTCATTTTGAGGCCGACTTTCTTCAGGTGTTGGGCCACCAATTCCGCTGCCGGCCCGATATCGGGCGCATGTGCGCCATGATCCAAGGCGATGGTGAAGGTCTTGCCATCGGGCCCAAGCCGAAAACCGTCGGCGTCCTTCTTGTCCATGCCCATTTCGTCCAGCAGCTTATTGGCTTTTTCGAGATTGTACTCGCTAGGGATCAACTGCGGCATCTGCGCCAGGCCGTAATACACGTTCTCGATGATCTCCTTCCGGTTGATCGCCAGGTTAACGGCTTGTCGGAAGCGAAGATCGCCGACCACTTTCCGCCAGTTTTCGTTCTTGTAGTTGTGATTTAGAAATAAGACGCTGGGATCGGTGTGGTTATCCATCAAGATCGGCTCGATGTTAGCTTTCGCCGCGTTTTCTTTGTAGAGCGGCAGCTTGACCAACGCCGTGCTCTCCCGCACGTAGTCCACTTCGCCGTTCAGCACCTTCATCGTGACCATCTCGACGTCGTTGACCTGCTGCGAGCGCAGCTTGTCCACATACGGCAGCTGCTGGCCCGTGTTGTCCACCTTCCAGTAATAGGGGTTGCGCTCGAAGGTGAGCAGGCTGGGGTTGCCGGAAGCGGTCTGCACCCACGGGCTGAGCTGCGGGAAGCCGATGCCGCACGGCCGCGTTACGTTCCAGTTGGTGCAGTCCTTGGCTGCGAAGAGCTGCCACCACTCGTCCTTCAGATTCATCTTCGCCATTTCGTCCTTGATCGTCTGGCTGTTCATATCGCCGTATTTGGCGTGCCATTGCTTCAGGACGTGGCTCGGCCGCAGAAGATCGGTGTAGCCCTGCCATGCCTTGATGCTGATCTCGCGCAGGAAACCACCGTAGGGTTCGCCGAAGGTGAGCTTGAAAGTGTAGTCGTCAATGATATCCAGCTTTGCCGGGTTGCCGGTCGGCTTGCCGCTGTCGCGGAAGCGCGCGGGCGCGCCGGTCGGCGAGAGCTTCTCGTTGCCGTAGATGTCTTCCCAGACGAACTTCACATCGGCGGTCGTGACCGGCTTGCCGTCGGACCACTTCATGCCCTTGCGCAGCTTGAAGGTGAAGACCTTGTTGTCGTTCTCGACCTTGTATTCTTCTGCAAGGCAGCCCTGCAAGCCTTCCAGGCTGATGCCCGGCCCACACAGCAGATGCTCGTTCATCATGATGAAGATGTCGGGGTTCCAGTTGGCAACCGCGTGAGCGAAGTTCAATGTGCCGCCGTACTTGCCGGGCTGCCAGTCGGGCAGGTCCTGCTCGGAGATCAGGACGCCCTTGTCCACCACGAACGGCTCCAACGGCAATCGCTCATCCACAGGCGGCAGCTTGCCAGCCTTCACCAGCTCGGCCAGCATCGGCGCCTCCGAGTACTTGCCAGCCGGTGCAGCCGCCTCCGCAGGCGCCTCAGCCGGCGCTGCCTCCGCTGGCGCTTCCGCAGGCGCAGGCGTGGGCGCAGCCTGCCCGCCGCAGGCGGACAAGACCATCGCCAGCACGATGACTATGGACCACCAGTAGCGCCTGAACATGTGCTTCTTCCCCTTTCGCACCCCTGAGCAACAGGCGCCCGACACTTTGGCGAGCGCCAGGCGCCTGTTCTGCGAGGATAGCGGCTTACTTGAAGAACAACTGTTCGCCGCTGAAGTTCGCCGCGATGGCGAAACCGGACTGCGGGACGTTGCCCATCCTGGCCGAGACGACCATCGGGTACTTCACGTTCTCGACGTAGTTGATGTACGGCAGGTTCTCGCGGCACCAGGCCGTGCCCTCGGCGACGATCTTCTTGTACTCGTCGGAGCCGGAAACCACTTGCCAGCGGCGGGCGTCAATATCATACGCCTTCTTCGCCCAGTCAGGCGGCTCCTCGCCCTGCTTGCCCTCGGTGTTGACCCAGTCGGACCAGAGGACGCCGGCACGGTTCACGCTGCCCGAAACGGCATCGTTGTCCCAGCCGCGGTCGTGGCTCCACATCACCGTGGCCTGGATCTGGTTGGCGGCCCACTTCTTGCCCCACAGGCTCGGATCAATCTGCTTGACCGTCACCTTGAGGCCGATCGTCTTCAGGTATTGCGCCGTCAGGTCGGCCACGGGCGCGATGTCGGGCGCGTGCGCGCCGTGTTCGAGCAGGATTTCAATCGGCTTGCCGCTCGGATAGAGGCGGATGCCCTCGGCGTTCTTCTGCGTCAGGCCCATCTCGTCCAGCAGTTTGTTGGCCGCCGCCACATCGAACTTGGAATACTCCTCGCCGACCAGCTCCAGCGGCAACGAGGCATAGCCGTAGTAAACGTTCTCGATCAGCTCCTTGCGGTTGATGGCAAGGCTGACGGCCCGGCGGAAGCGGATATCCCGTGAGACCTTGCGCCAATCTGCGTCGTCGAAGGTCTGGTTCAGGCGCAGGCCCGACGAGTCCACGTGCATGTCGGTCAACACGACGCGGAAACCGGCCTTCTGCTCGTTTTCCTTGTAGAGCGGGATCTTCACCAGGCCGGTGGACTCGCGCATGAAGTCAATGTCGCCGGCCAACAGCTTCAGGTTGAGCATTTCGACGTTCTCAACCTGCTGCGAGACGATCTTGTCAATGTACGGCAGCTGCTGGCCCTTGCTGTCCACCTTGAAGTAGTAGGGGTTGCGCTCCCACATCAGGACGCTGGGGTTGCCGGAGGCCTTGGGGATCCACGGATAGAGGCCGGGGAAGTCCACGCAGCGCGGGTTGGTCATGTCCCAGTTCTGGCAGCGCTTGTTGGCAAAGTACTGCCACCACTCGTCCTTGAGGTTCATCTTGGCCATCTCGGGCTGCATTTCCTCAAGTTTGGTGTACTTGATGTGGAACTTCTTGAGGTAATGCGCCGGGTTGATGACCAGGGTGTAACCCTTCCAACCCTCGATCCACAGGTTGCGGATGAAACCGCCGTACGGCTTGGGGAAGGAGATCTTGAAGGTGTAGTCGTCAACGATCGTCGTCGTCCCCTTCTCGCCCTTCACGGAGAAGCCGACGCGGAACTCGTTCGGCACCCCGTTCGGGAAGAGCTTGTCGTTGCCGTACATGTCCTCGAAGGTGAAGCGGACATCCTCGGTGGTGACCGGCTGGCCGTCGGACCACTTCAGGCCCTTGCGGATCTTGAAGGTGAAATCTTTGTTGTCGTTCTCGACCTTGTAGCTCTCGATGACGTTGGGCCGGATGCCTTCCATGCCGATGCCCTGGCCCTGGAAGACCGCCTCATCCATCATCACGAAGATGTCGGGTGCCCAGTTGGCAACGCTATGGCCGACGCGCAACGTGCCGCCGTATTTGCCGGGCTGCCAATCGGGCAGATCTTTCTCGGAGATCAGGACGCCCTTATCCACGACGAAGGGCACTTCGGGCAGGCGCTGATCCACAGGAGGCAGCTTGCCGGCCTTCACCAGCTCGGCCAGGATCGGGGCTTCAGAGTACTTGCTGGCCGGCGCGGCCGGAGCAGCGGGGGCTTTGGTCGGCTCAACTGCGGGAGCCTTGGTCGGCTCAGCGACCGGAGCCTTGGTCGGTTCAGCCTTGGCGGGAGCGGGCGCTGGCGTCGCCTGTCCACCGCAGGCCGACAAAACCATCGCCACCACGATGAGAATGGACCACCAGTAGCGCTTGAACATGTCTCCCTTTCTCCTTAGATTGGGTAACTGAAGATGATCCAGACGACCGCAAACGCATGGACACCGACGCGAGGACGATTAGACGGCAACCACCTCCTTTCGATAGGCATAATCCAACACCGAGAGCATCGGCGCCGGCCCTGTGGAACCGCGCGGGACCAGTTCGGCCGGCAAACGCACCGACTGAATGGGCCGATCAGGGTCCCGCATGCGCTCGAAGCAGAGACGCATGGCCGTTCGGCCCACTTTGTCGGCATGCACGCACACGGTCGTCAGCGGCGGGTTTGCATAGCGGGCCATCGGAATATCATCGAAGCTGGCAACGGAGAGATCCTCTGGAACGCGGAGCCCTCGCTCGTGAACGGCCCGTAGCACGCCGAGCGCCAACAGATCGTTGATGACCAGGAGCGCTGTAGGGCGGGGCGACCGCTCCAACAGCCGATGCGCCGCGCGATAGCCCTCCTCCAGCGTCACACCACAATGCTCCACCCATTCATCGGGATCGTGCACGCCGATGCTATGGAGAGCGCTGCGGTACGCCTCCAATCGTTCCTGTCCCAGTGGCGGGCCCGCCACCCCGAACACAAAGCCGATCCGGCGGTGGCCCAACGAGAGGAGGTGCGCCATCATTTGCACGCCGCCGCCGGCATGATCCGACTGCACGGAATCCACGTTGACGTCAATCATCGCCGCTTCGCCGATCAACACGACGGGGTTGCGGCGACCAACTACGTTCCGCACCTCCTCAGCCGCGCGGTCATAAAAAGCCAGGATGATCAACAGGCCGTCTACCCGACGTCGCAGCACAGCGCGAATGGCCTCGCGCTCGCGCGCCGGATCCAACGCGGTATGGACAAGCAAGATATCGTAGCCGCAGGAATGCGCTTCGGCTTCTGCTCCTTGGAGAAGGGACCAATAATAGGGATTGCCGGTATCAGGAACCAACAGGCCGATCGTCTTGCTTTCGCGCAGACGCAACGAGCGAGCCATCGCGTTCGGCTCATATCCGAGGGCAGCGGCGGCCTGCAAGACTCGCTGCCGGGTCTCCTCGGTAGTGGCAATCGAGCCACCTGTGCGACCGCTCAACACATAAGAGACTGTGGCCCGCGAAACACCCGCAAGGCGTGCAACATCACTCTGAGTGGGAGGTTTCATGCAGTGCTCGACTTTGACCACTGAGCGGGAGATACGTGTCACGTGACACGTGTAATTAGATTAATACACTGAAAACGGTGATTTGTCAAGCCCCAAAATTCGGGCAATTGCCCGCAATCGCGCGCGAAATCCCTCCTGTCCGGTCAATGTCCCATGATCTCTTCGATCAGCCGATAGTCGAAATCGAAGCCGAAATGCCGCGGCCCCAGACAGGCGATCCCCTCGGCCGAGCGAAATGCCGCATGCGCCGGGACGCCGATCACCGTCACGGCCATCCCCTCGGCCAGATAGGTGTTCGTGATCGGCTCGCCGGTGTCGGTTGCGACGACGATCAGCACTTCAAGGGGAAACTCGGCCGGGCCTCGTCGCATACCGACCTGGTGGCCGTGCGGCCCAGGATCCTGGTGGATGGCCAGGTCGTGGCCGAGGCCGGCCGGTTCCGCGTGTGATCGCCGCGGCCGGCGCCTACGCGGGCCGCACGCGCAGCGTCACGATCTCAAAAGGCCCGATGGGGAACGCCACGCTGTGGCCGTCTGTGGCCATCGGTGTGGCGTTTTCTTCTGCCAGGTCGCAGCGTTCCACCTGGCGCCATGGCCTGCCCGACCGCAGTGTCACCTGGCCGCGGCCGCCGTGTGGCTCGTACACGCGCACGACCCAGCCGTTGCCGTCCTCCGCCGGCTTTAGCGCGGACAAGGCAAGCGGCGCCCCTTCCACCTCGAGCAGGCCATGGCATTCCGGCAGGTCACCTTCGGGGTTGCTCCCCGACTGACAGGGCTGCAGGGGCGACACCAGCGCTTCCGCCACGTCCAGCGTTCCCCCAGAGCAGGCGTCCCCC